>Ga0209643_1000541_pt1 | contig 63428 bp, 45 predicted proteins | sample AutmiccBRH37_all_FD_187383 | JGI IMG/M metagenome (GOLD analysis project Ga0209643, IMG submission 187383) | Deep subsurface microbial communities from Mt. Terri, Switzerland - Autotrophic microbial communities BRH/37_all (SPAdes) (version 2) | ecosystem: Environmental > Aquatic > Deep... | reverse complement strand
CAAGCAAGAATAAATACAATTGCTTTTTACTATTAAAATAGTTAAATAGCGATCCTTTCGATATATTCGCTTCTCTTATAATCTCGTTTGTAGAAGCCTTTTCATAACCATTTCCTGAAAACTCTTTAAGAGCTGCATTAATAATACGTTCTCGCTTCTCAAGTTCTAAACTGTAAAATTTCGAATAAATGATAGCCACCTCATTTCTTTGTTTAGTATGACGATAGATGACCGTGATGGTCATTTATTATTATATAGCAAATGACCAATCTGGTCAAGATACCACCAGAAACCTACCCCTTCATATTTGCATCTACAACAGCTATTAAAATGAATTTAAACTACATGAGTAAAATTAAAACAATAGCCATGAATAATCCGGCTATAGCTATTCTAGTACTGTATTGATTTTTAGGTTGCAAAAAAATGGCATGTAGTTAAAACATGCACAAAATTGCTGGTTTGTTTATATTAGGTAGTATAAATTGACATATTAGCTAATATTTATTATAATAATAGCTAATATAAATGGTAAGTAGAGGTGATATATATATAATGCGTATTAATACTACTGATTTACAGAATGCTTTTGGGAAATATCTTTCCTTGGTAGAGAAGGAAGATATTATTATTACGAAAAACGGAAAGAGCGTCGCCAAACTCATCCACTATAACGAGCCTGATTATTTTCTTGTTCATGAAGAAACATTAAAATACAAATCGACCAGAAGAATTAGCTATGAAGAATATATGGCTCTGGTTGAATCCTCTGATCAAAGATACGAACTCATTGATGGTGAGATTTATCTATTGGCTTCACCAAGGTTTGATCATCAGGTTGTGGTCAATGAAATTGCATGGCACTTCAACAACTATTTTAAGGGAAAGCCTTGTCGATCCTTAACAGCACCGTTGGATATAAGGCTGTTCGGTTTTGCAACTAAATTCGAGGAAGACCCCAATGTTGTCCAGCCGGATGTGATTGTGATCTGTGATGAAGATAAGGTCAATGAAGATAACAAGTATGAGGGCATACCAGCACTACTTGTCGAAGTCTTGTCTCCCTCAACCAAAGGCAAGGATATGATTACAAAATTAAATCTTTACATGAAAAGCGGTGTTTCAGAATACTGGATTTTAAATCTGGACAGCAAAAGCATTACTCAATACACCTTTTCTCGTGAAAGAGAACTTGAAAGTGTAAAAGACTTTCGAGAAGGAGATACCATACAATCAACAAATTTTAATGGCCTGGATCTCCATTTAAGAGATATTTTTTCTGAAATCTAGTCAATCAACAGTTCACAGTTGAAACTGGGGTTTCTTAACCAAGTCTTTATATAATTTACATATCCAACTCATAGCTTTGTTCAACTAATTCCTTACCCCACAGCTTATTTTCTTGCTCTGCTACTTTCTTAAAACCCCTTTTTATATACATTCCTATTGCCGTTGTTTGGTCTTCTGTGGTCTCTAGAAATATTTGTTGATAGCCTTTCTCTTTACAGTATCCCATGGCTTCACTTAGAAGTATTCTTCCAAGACCAATCCCCCTGAATGCAGGATGCAGGATGAACCATCTCAACTGAGCTCGTGTGAGTGAATGGCCAACAATTGCAATGGCACCAATCATTTTTCCATTCACTTCTGCAAACCATAATCTATCCTTTTCAGGATTATATTTCTCAAAAAAATCATAAAAGGTCTTACAGACATAGCCCTCAAACATATGATTATATCCGCATTCCTCTGCATAAATCCAACCATGCAGGTGAATTAAATAACCCACATCTCCCGGTCTCAGATCACAACGGATTTTAACACTTTCTCCTGTAAGCACAGATTTCTCTGAGAGAGCATTTTCGATAGTTTTCATGCTCTCTACAACGCTTATTTGATCTTGTTCTGGTAAGGAGCTGATCATTTGATAGATTTGATTATCGGACAGGTCTTCCAGTTTCGATAGGGTATCTTTTCCTTTATCCGTCAGGTAAAGGTAATAAAACCTTCCATCCTCCATGGATTGTGCCCTATATGTAAGGCTATTTTTTTCAAAGCGTTTTATAATCCTGCTTAAATAGCCTGGGTCAATCCTTAGTTCTTCGACTAACCTCTTGGAAGTACAATTCTTCGTATGTCCTATGTCGTATAATATACGAGTTTCCGCGAGTGAAAATTCACTATCCAGCAGATGTTGATCCAGCAATCCTAGAATATTTGTATAGAACCGATTAAATCTACGAACGATATGTATCAAAGGCATATATGCTAAATTCACAATGATACCTCCCTATAATTTGTCATTGCATGACCATTGTAATAAAATTACTTGACAAAGTCAAGTATATTTGTTGTTTCAAATCCCTTCCACCGCAGAAACAAAGAGAAGTTTTTTTGCGTCTATTAATAATGAAAAAGCATACTAACACTAGGAGGTAGCATCTTGAAAAAAATACTTTTAGTAGTACTTATTCTTTTATTAAATGTTTCATTGTTTGGCTGTATGACAACCTCACTTGGGGAAAACGAAGCCCAACCTGAAAAACAACAACAGACTGATGAGATCAATGAAGAGACCGTTGGAATTCTAGTAGAGGAGTTCGGCAGGAAGCTTCAAACAGTTTCGCTTCTAAGTCCAGAGGATATACTGGAAGAGAGTATGCAGAAGAACTATGGTGATTATGTATCCCAAGAGCTTTTGGACAAATGGTTAAGCGATCCTCAAAATGCTCCTGGGAGACTAACTTCAAGTCCATGGCCAGAACGTATAGAAATTCTATCCATAGAAAAAATATTGGAACATATTTATGAAGTAAATGGAGAAATAATAGAAATAACGAGCGTGGAAAAGGAAAGCGATGGGATTGCTGCAAGGAAGTCAATTACCCTTGTGGTAGAGAAAATCGGGGATCGTTGGCTTATAGCCAGCGCTAACCTTGATGATTATGAGGATAGAGACCAAATAGTGTATAGTAATAGCCAATATGGTTTTAATTTCTCTTTACCCAAGAGTTGGAAAGACTATTCCATTGTAACTGACAAATGGGAAGGCTTGGCACTCGGAGGTTCACAAGATAATGAAATTATTGAAACTGGTCCCACGATTTCCATCAGACACCCACAATGGGCTTCGGAAAATCAGCGACAAGATATTCCCATCATGGTCTTTACACTTACCCAATGGGATGCTCTACAGCAGGAGGAATTCCATATTGGTGCAGCACCTATCGGACCAAAAGAACTTGACCGTAACACTAGATTTGTTTTTGCCCTTCCTGCGCGTTACAACTATTCATTTCCAACAGGATATGAAGAAGTAGAAGATATTCTTAATGACAATCCTCTTCAGCCAATTGAGGAGAACCATTTTAATAATCAATAAAAAGCGTGAGGGAGGCAAAGGACTATCCCTTCGCTTCCCTCTATACTATAGATAGTAATACTACCCATTTACTTCCTTAGGATTATCAAGGTTCAATAAGTATAACTACTCTACCTTTTTATATCACTCGGTCTCCGTCCTTTAAGTCTAACGGCGGATTCTTAATATACCTTTCGCCCGTCTTCAGACCTTCTATTATCTGAATGTCAAAATTTGTTTTAATTCCTGTCTAAACGTATTTCTTAACTGCCTTTTCATTTTCTATTACATACACAAATTCTTTTCCATCATTTTCTTTTTGTAATGCTTTGAGGTTCACAGCCAATATATTGGGGATTTCTATAACTGTTATGTTGATATCAGCTTCATATCCTGCTTTAATCTTATCATCATGGTTGTTAATGGTGATTTCGATTTTTACCTTTACTCTCTCATTGGTCAAATCCATCTTAGCTGCATCATCTATTTTCGATACAGTTCCCGCGTATTCTCCATCCAGCCCCTTAACTTTAATGCTGGCCTTCTGTCCTTGGCTAATCTTCACAGCATCATATTGCCTCGCTTCTATTACAATCTTGTACTCTGAAAGGTCATAAATGATAATGCTGCTGTTCTTCGATGTGGGATACTGGTTTTCTTTTATGTCTAGGCGGACGATTGTACCATCGATATTAGCTTTTATCTCACTCATACTGATCTTATCTTGAACATTCGCAATATCGGCTTTTACCACTTCTACCTGATTCCTCTGGTCTGCAATTTCATATTTAAGGTTGGTATCAAAATCAGCCAACGAATTTTTTGCATTGATCAGTTGAATCTCTGAAAGCTCCACCTGACTCTGCAGATCATTCATGTGTTTCTCAATACTGTTAAATTCCTCATTTGAAATAGCACCATTTTCAAATAAAATTTCGCTTTTCTCAAATTTTCCTTTTTCATCCATATAGCTGGCTATGGCATTTTCAAGTTTGATCGCTGTCTGCTTAATTTCATTCTCAAATGTTTTCTTATCATTCAATGCAACTTTATTTTGAAGCTTTTCCAAATTCCTGCTAAGCAGTTCAAAATTAAGCCTATGCTTACTAAGTTGGTACTCAAGGTCTGTCGTATCAACTGTAACGATAGGATCATTTTTCTTTATTTCTTGGCCTTCGACGGCATGAATTACTTTTACCTTCTGCTGCGTAGAGAGTATTATCTCCTCCAAATTCTTTGCTTCTACGTTGCCGGTAACAGAGATGCCCTGAGATAAACTTCGAGTTTGTAGAATTTCTGCTTCTACCTCTTTAACGGTGTTTTTGTTGGGAGTAAAATTCCAAACCATGACAATTGCTAAGACTAACACAACTGCCAGGATAATTCTCTTTTTTTTATTCTTCATTTTCTAATCCTCCCCACTATTCAGCTTTACGTTTTGACATACTTAAATTCGGGTTAATTTAATTAAGTTCTATTTTTTCTATCAGACCATCCTTCAACCATATGACTCTATGCACATAATTTTTATCCTCTGGCTCATGAGTAATCAGAACAATCGTTTGACGTAGTTCTTTATTCAACTTCTTGAAGAGTTCCAATACCATATTAGCTGAAACACTATCAAGGTTTGCAGTTGGCTCGTCTGCAAAGACTATTTTAGGCTTATTAATCAACGCTCTGGCAATAGCGAGACGTTGTTGTTCCCCTCCGGACAATTCATTTGGATAATGGTGTATACGATGCTTCAAGCCAACAATTTCAAGGAGCTCTGAGGCACGTTTCTTATATTGCTCAGAATTATTTCCAGAAGCCATGGACGGTAGACACACATTTTCCAGGGCGTTTAATTCATAAACTAGTGCATACTCTTGAAAAACGTATCCCAGGTTTCGAAGCCGAAATTCTGTTTTCTTAGCATCGGATAAGCCTAGTACATCTGTTCCGTCAATAAGAATTCTACCTTCACTTGGTGTATCAATAAGTCCCATTTGATTTAGCATTGTTGATTTACCCGAGCCACTCCGTCCCATAATTGCTACAAACTCTCCCTCGGTTATTTCAAATGAAACACCTTTCAGTGCCTGGATAGGAACTTTACCAGGGTAAGTCTTCTTAAGATTCTCTACTATAATCACTGTAAATTTAACCTCCCCGAATTGATTGAAGAATATCTTGTCTTGCAACTCTGGATGAAGGGACAGCCCCTGCTAAAATTGATGCCAGAAATATACTTGCAATGCTCAAGATAATTCTCAATACACTTAATGATATACCAACATTTCCCATGGGTAATTCGACTGGGTACGCCTTAAGAAGTGGAACCAGCAGCAAAAACACCAATACAGTTCCTATGATTGATCCACAAATAGCGTAGAAGAGTGATTGGAAAACATAGGATTGAACGATAATTCGATGTTTTATGCCAATAGCTTTAAGTACTCCTATCTGTCGGCGTTTGTTAAGGGCATTTACATATATGAGGACGAAAATAGTGATTGCTGCTACAATAACGCTGACAAAACTTATAACTAATGAAATCCCGTTAAACACAGCGATAATTGCCGCACTAGCACCTAGAAGTTCGGTATATTTCCTTACTTTCAGGTTGGGATTAATATTTTTAACTTGAGTAAGGTAATTATCTATAGTATCCTGCTTAAGGTCTACCTTAACCAATATATCTGATGCTTCATTATCCAGGTAAAGTACAGATTCCATTTCCTTAGAGGAAACAAACCCTATGCCGGAGAAAAATCCAACCTGATAAATACCTTTTACAATGTAGGTTCGTTTAACTCCGTTATAATAGCTTATCTTTACTTCATCACCTACTTTAACCCCACCTAAATCATTACCCGTTGGCTCACCAAAACCACCTGCTACATCTGCACCCAGAACAATTTCATTCTCCTGAAGCACATCGGGGTATTCTCCCGCAACCAAATGGTCGGCAATAGTGAGTACTTTTTTATCTTCTTGAGGATCAATCCCAAACATTCTTACCGAGACACTTTTAGAGTTTCCACTTTTATTTTTGTCATAGGAAATGGAACCACCGGAGATATAGCGACTAGATGTAGCTAAAACTCCAGGAATTCTCTCGATTTCTGAACGCAGTTCATCTTGGTTGTCGATGAATTCTTTCTGTATAGGCTCCTCTTGAGGTGTTATAACGATATGGGATGTCTCTGTATCAACCACCAGCTGCTCTGTTGTTTCAGCTAAGCCTCCTAATAATCCTGATATAAACATCAAGTTTAAGAAACTTATGGATAAAATAAAAATTAAAAGGGCTGATGTTAATTTGCTGCCTCTTGTAATGGATTTATAAGCAATAAATACTGCTGTCTTTAGATCATTCATTTCACTTTGCCTCCGTTCCCATTCCTATACTTCACATTGAGGTTAACTGCAGCAACTCAATTGGATTTTTAATCCTCTGGATGTCATTAATATCATTAATTTTGAGTTGCTGCAATGAAATTTTTTACATATAAGGTCAATACATTTTCTATTTTAAACTTTATGTCTATCGGCCTTTTCTAACAGAAATACTACCAGAAGATGTCCTCAAGTCTATTAATTCTGTTGGATTTTTGCCTACAGTTCCCGCTATTTCCTTATTGTTGCGGCTACTGTGCGTAATTCGTACAGGAAACTCATTGCTATATTGGCCCGATGATACCCTGCTATGGATTTTAAACTCACTATCCTCAGGTAAAAACACATTAATATTTCCTGAGCTAGCTCGGGCATGAAAGTTGCCAATCATATCAAATTCTATTTGGGAACTGCCAGATGACGAGTGGAGATTTTGATTGCCCACAAATTCCTTAATTATGATTTTTCCCGAAGAACTACGGACGGTAGTTTCGTCGCTGGTTAGTCTGCTCACAGTAATTGCCCCAGATGAACTAGAAATTGCGCTCAAACTTGCCCCTGTCTGGTCAACATTAATATTTCCGGAACTACTGCTTAGAGTTATTCTATTGAGTTCCAGATCTCTAACAATTATTGAGCCTGATGAACTATTGACTGACAAAGCATGATAATAGTCTTCAGGAACATAAATGGTTAAGTGTGATTCAGAACGTCCTGTGAAATTGGACCAACGCTGTATGAAATTGAACAATGAGTTGATAATATTACCTTCAAGACTGATCAATAAAGTATTGCTCTTTTCCTTTATAGTAAGTTTTCTAGCTTTTTGGTTTGTTTTGCCTGGATTTTCATAATAAACTGCTTCCAGATAATCGCTGTTTGTGGGAATAATCTCAACTTCAGTTAAAGATGTTTTTATGCTAATATTTTCAATATCCGATAACCAGTGTTTCTCTTTTTGATTCAAATCATCTTGAGAGTCTGCCAAAATAATTAAGGTAATTGAAAATGTTATTAACATCAATACAGTAATCAAGCCTATTCCATACTTAATGTTTTTCGTGTACATACAAATTTGCCTCCTGAAGAGTTTTTTCACTTTTTCCTGTTTTAATATTTCTTTCTAAGCACAGCCTACACATTTGTGATTATTCTATTTGCTAGCAGGAAAGAAATTGCTAAATGATTTAATCCGAATATTTCTCCATCTCCATCAAACTTATTCAGGGTTATTATGTTTTTCGGCGATCAGTTTCCGTAAGGATTAGAAATAAGAATAACCCAATCCCTCCTAAAGAAAACACCATTAATGATGCTATTGCTTTATACATTTCATCAGTAGAAAAATGTGTAACAAAAGCTGTAAACAGTCCAAATAGCAACAGTCCTATTGATAATCCATAGAGTGCGGCTCTAATCTTGTTCATTGAATATTTTCTCTGAGTTTCTCTTGTCAATATGCTGTAAGTGATTAAAGCACCACCGGCAACGATGAATATTCCGGGACCAGCTACACCTTCTCCGGATAAAGCAGCTTCTCCTGATGAGTTCATGAAAAACAGCATAATCACAGTAAACATTCCAAATAATGATAGCAACGCTCCGGCAATGATTCCGGCCGTTGAAATCCGAGATGTCATTGTAGAGTAAATCGCTTGCCTCGCTTTATCCTGTCCCAGCTTTCGCATATCATCAACCAATCCGCTTAAATCACCCATTGATATTACTGCCTCTTTAAATGCCTGTTCACCTTCCATGCCTCTTGATTTATAATCTCCAATTTTTTCTTTCATGTTAGTCGTAAGCTCTTCCTTTAGATCAAATAATTGTTGACTTGCACCAACTTCAAAGAATAAGTTATCAATATATTTTTTCACTTTATTATCTATAGGATTTTTTTTATTTGTCATCATTAAGACCTCCTTTGATCAATTTATCTAGAATATCCTTTGCAAAGCTCCAATCTTTTTTGTTTTGTTCATAATGTTCTTTTCCCTCTTCAGTAATGCGATAATACTTGCGTCTACCTCCCTGGGTTTCATCACCCCAATAGGAAAGAATATAACCGTCATGCTGTAATCGACGAAAAGCTGTGTACAAGGTGGCTTCCTTTAATTCATACTGGTTGCCACTCAACTCAATAATTTTTTTGTATATATCATATCCATAGCTATCACCTTGGCGAAGTATATTTAAGATGATAGTGTCAGTATTTCCACGGATAAGATCAGTTGAAATTGTGCTACTCACAATTACTCACCTCCTCAAATACATTCTACGCCACATTACTGTGTCTGTCAATGTACTTTGTCAAAAAAATACCCTCCTCCAAATAATTATTAGAAGAGGGTATTTCAATTTCTTTAACAGAATTTTTACCAGCACCCTGGTAATGTAAAATAAAAAGTTGTACCTAAATCTAGCTCGCTTCGAACCCATATCTTTCCTCCATGATCTTCAATAATCTGTTTACAGATTGCAAGCCCAAGTCCGGTACCTCCAAATTGTCTTGACCGAGATTTCTCTCTATATATCTTTTTGCATTGCTTATAATATTTTCAACCACTTCTGAAATACGGTTACTATCAGCTTTAATCGGTAAAGACGGAAATGGTCTATCTACTGATAATGTTATTGTATTATCCTAAATTCCATTTCAAGAGGATTTACGATTTTCTCTAGCATTTCCCTCTAAAGGCCGCTGGAAAGTTAAAGTCGGTTCTGGATCTTATTTTGACCCAGAACCGACTATTTCTATTTACACACTATGTTAGAATTGTTGTTGTCATATTGCTCCTAGTAAAGTCTTCAAAACCGTCCTGATCTAATAATTGAATAAATCAACCAAAAGAACAATATAAAGGAAGAAATAAAGGCAATTTCTAAAACCGGTATTTGCCAGAAAAATTCACTACCTCCCCTGCCAATAGCAGAAGCAATAATTAATCCTGCCATTACCAAGCTGAAGGATAATAACACTATACTAAAAGACAATTTATTGGCAATCCTGTCTATATATGCAAATATTCTACCCAGATTTTGGAGTTCGAACTTTATAGTAATGTCATCGTCTATTGCTTTATCCAGTATACGATCTGCTTTTTGGGGAATCTTGGACACAATGTCAAAATAATCTTGAAAATTTTCAGCCCAGTCCTTAGCTAGGTTTTTTGGATTATACTGGTGGGCGATTAGTTTAGCAGCAAAAGGCTCCGCTATTTCAACTACACTAATGCTAGGATCAAGTTCCTTAAGGACTCCTTCTAATATAATAAATGTTTTTGCCATTAATGTCAGTTCAGAAGGTATCTGTACCTTGTGTGTGAATGCAAGCTCTAAAACTTCTGTAATTACTTCTCCTATATTTATCTTGCTAAGTGGTACGCTATAATATAAGCTGATAAGCATATCCATATCTTTTTTCAACTTATCAATATCAGTACCTTTACTTAAAGAACCCATTTCTAAAATAGACTTTACAATTTTAATACTGTCTTTTCGTACTAGCGCTAGAACAAGTTTGATTACCTGTTTTTTTCTCTCGTCAGAAAGGTACCCCATTAACCCAAAATCCATAAAACAAATTTTGTTATCCTTTTGAACAAAAAGGTTCCCTGGATGGGGATCTGCGTGGAAAAAACCATCGAGCAGAATCTGTTTTAGAATTGCCTTTGAAAGGTTTTCAGCTATAGTTCTTTTATTATAACCCAACTCATCAAGGAGCTTAAAATTGCTGAGTTTGATGCCTTCAACATACTCCATTGTTAATATCTTACTACTACTATAATCCCAATAAACTTTAGGTACTTTGATATCTTCTTCTTGCAAAAAGTTTTTATCTAACCGTTCCGCATTACGACCTTCAACTGAATAGTCTAATTCCCGCTTCAGTCCCCAAGTAAACTCCTCAACAATTTCAACAAGATGATAATGTCTGCTTAGAGCAGAACGGCTTTCAGCAAGCCTTGCCAGGTCAAATAAGATCTCTAGATCAACTTCAACAACTGACTCTATGCCTGGCCTTCTAACTTTTACTACACATTCCTTCCCATTTTTTAAACAAGCTCTATGAACTTGTCCAATTGATGCAGCTGCCAGGGATTCCTGGTGAAAACACTCAAAGATTTCTTCGATAGGTGCCCCAAACTCTTCCTCAATATGTTCTTTAACCTCTTCATATGGAAAAGGTGGAATCCTGTCTTGCAACTTCTCAAGTTCCACAATTATGTCTTTAGGGAGCAGGTCAGGCCTGGTACTTAGTATTTGCCCCAATTTAATGAAGGTTGTTCCTAATTCAGTAAGGGCAAGCCTCAATCTTTCCCCTCTGGTTTTCTCAGAATGCTGCTCTTCCTCAGAGGTTTGTTTTATTCGCTGATGGTATGGCAAAATATCTGTTAGGTTAAGTTTATCTAACAGATATCCAAAGCCATGTCTTGCTAAAATATTTGCCACCTGTCTATATCTTTTAAAATGTTTATATCTTCTCTTTATTAACATTTTTAGAACTAATTCCTTCCTCTTACTATATCTTAAGAAAACCTATGGTTCCGTAGAAGGTTATGGTTTTTTCTCCTGTTTCCAAGCGGTTTAATCTTGTGTCATATGGTAAAGTGCCAAGTTTAAACTCTAGGTTAGTTCCAGCTTCAAACTTATCCTTAAATAAGTCCCCTAAGGAGTGCTCATCCACCTTAAAATCCTCCGGTATAAAAAGAAGATTATCATCCTTCAAAGTAAACCTTCCCAATAATGTAAAATCTACCTGGGTACCTAGTATTGTTATCTGGCTTTTAACCCTAGAGATATCTTCCGATAATTCTACTGCTATATTGCTTAATCCATCTATAGGATTAGCTTGAAGGTACTCATTGAGGCGCTTCTCTGTTATTTTGAATTCAACAGTACCAGTTCGGTGCATCTTATAATTAAGGTCATTTTGAAGAACGCCTATTACCCCAACTTTTATTTCGTGTAACTCTATATAGATATCGTTTACAGGTACCATTCCAAAAACAGTTGATGGAGCAAAAATTTCTGCTCTATCAACCTTACCTGTAAGTATTTTTACTGCAGGAAAAGCATATATATTCACTTGAACTTCCTGTAATTTCCACTGTTCTTGAAGTGCATTTTCCATAGCAGTAGCTACAGTACCAGGCAAGAAAAACTGGGCAATTATGATAAGCAAAAGAAGAACAAAAGTTACGCGGAGTATCCATTTCACTTAAACTCCCCCATTTTTCAAAGAAACTAACTATAGGAATTCCCAACACCTACTAAAAATGTCAATTTGTCAAGCCTGACCCCTTGTGGAGATAGGCGGATATAAAAATATCCAAATCTCCATTCATAACTTTTTCCACATTACCAACCTCTACATCTGTTCTGTGGTCTTTTATAAGACTGTAAGGATGAAAAACATATGACCTTATTTGGCTACCCCATCCTATCTCTTGCTGATCTCCCCTTATTTTCAGCATTTCTTCTTCATTTTGCCTCTGCTTTAATTCAAATAATTTCGCTGTTAATATCTTCATAGACGCCATCTTATTTGAATGTTGTGATCTTTCATTCTGACACTGCACCACAATTCCAGTAGGAAGATGTGTTATCCTAACTGCTGAATCAGTTTTATTAACATGCTGCCCACCTGCTCCACCTGCTCGATAGGTATCAATTTTTAATTCAGTAGGATCTATCTCAATTGCCTCTTGATCTGATACTTCAGGAATAACATCTACTGATGCAAAGGAAGTATGTCTTCTTCCAGAAGTATCAAAGGGAGAGATGCGTACTAAACGATGAACTCCCTTTTCTGATTTCATATAACCATAAGCATTTTCACCTGTCACGCCAAATGTAACACTCTTAATTCCAGCTTCGTCACCTGGGAGAAAGTCTAGTATCTCTACACTAAATCCAGTCTTTTCCGCCCAACGCGTATACATCCTGTAGAGCATTTCAGCCCAATCTTGGGATTCAGTACCACCAGCCCCTGGATGAAGAGAAACAATGGCATTGTTCCTATCGAAAGGTTCATTTAATAAAACCTCTATCTGAAGACTTTCAATTTTATCTTCAACATAGGTAAGTTTACTTTCAATTTCTTTTAATAGTGATGTGTCATCCTCTTCTTCGCAAAGCTGACACATTACTTCTATTTCTTCTAGAACTGTGTCCATCTCCTGAATTTGCTGGATTCTTTCCTTAAGCCCATTAAGCTGCTTCATAATTTCTTGAGCTTTTTGCTGATCATCCCAAAAGTCCTGCTGATTAATTTGTTTTTCTAGTTTTTGGACAGATTCCTTTTTGCTACCCAGGTCAAAGAGACACCCTCAATTCCTCAAACTCTTTTACAATCTTACTTAGTCTTGCCCGTAATTCCGTAAACATAGTTTAACCCCCAGTTACATTTTAACTTCTAGATAACACTCATAAGAAAATGGTATAATGAAGCGAACCATTAATTGAGTTTGTGCAATTGTTGGTTTATGGCGGTAAAAAAGGCGTTTATGCTTTGCTTGTCTGAGCGAAGCGAGTTTGCAAAGCATAGGCTTTTTTGCCAGAATAAACCTTAGAGTTGCTAGAACTCAATTCCGGGTGAGCGAAATTATATCATTTTCTAATTCCCGCAGCACTTCTTATGCTTTTTACCACTACCACAAGGACATGGATCATTTCTACCAACTCTTTTTTCAACTTTAACAGGCTTTTTCTCAGCTTGTTCTTCAGTATATTTATTCTCTGATACTTGCCGTGGTTGTTCAGATTTTTTGACAACATTTATTCTATAAATATAACGTACTACGTCATCTTCAATACTGTCAACCATTGCAGTAAACATAAAGTGTCCTTCTTTGGTGTATGCAACCAGCGGATTCTGCTGCCCATATGCCCTTAATCCTATACCCTGTCTTAATTGGTCCATGGATTCTAAGTGATCCATCCATTTCTGATCAACTACTTTTAAGAGTACATACTTTTCTATGTCTTTAAATAGTTCTTCACCAACTTCTTGCTGTCTTTTGGTGAAATTCTCTAAAGCTAATTCATGAAACATTTCCCTTAGTTCATCACTTTCCAGCCTAGCAAGATCTTCCGTTGTTAATTTATTGTTCATAAGGAATTGCTGTCCTGAATAGTCAAGTAAACTCTTTAAATCCCACTCCTCTGGATAGGGACTTCCCCCAGCATACATATCAATTGTTTTATCCACGACACTTTCAATCATGCCCAGAATAGTCTCATGAACATTTTCTCCATTTAAAGCCTTTAACCTTTCAGAGTAAATAACCTCTCTTTGATGGTTTAGCACATCATCATATTCTAAAACATGTTTACGAATATCAAAGTTTCTGCCTTCTACTCTTTTCTGTGCATTTTCTATGGATTTTGTTATTAAAGGATGATCTATTGGAGTAGTATCATCCATTCCTAGCTTATCCATAATTCCACTCAAACTATCAGAACCAAAGAGTCTCATAAGATCATCTTCCATGGAAGCATAGAACCTACTTGAGCCAGGGTCCCCTTGACGTCCAGCTCTACCTCTTAACTGGTTATCTATCCTACGACTCTCATGTCTTTCAGTACCTATAATATGGAGACCTCCAACACTTTGTATACCTTCACCCAATACAATATCTGTACCTCTACCAGCCATATTGGTAGCTATTGTCACAGCATTTCTCTGTCCAGCTTTCGCAATGATTTCAGCTTCCCTTTCATGGTGCTTAGCATTTAACACTTCATGGGAAATTCCCTTTTGAGAAAGCAGCTTTGATACCAATTCTGATTTTTCAATGGAAATAGTTCCAACCAGTACAGGCTGCCCTTTTTTATTTCTTTCTGCTATTTCTTCCGCAACCGCCTCATACTTCCCCATTTCAGTCCTATAGATTTTATCAGATTTATCCTCTCGAATCATGGGCTTATTAGTTGGAATTTCAATCACATTTAAGCTGTATATTTTAACAAATTCAGGTTCTTCAGTTAGGGCTGTACCTGTCATGCCTGCAAGCTTGTTATACATCCTGAAATAGTTCTGGAAGGTGATAGAAGCTAGGGTCTGGGATTCGTTTTCTATTTTAACACCTTCCTTTGCCTCAATGGCCTGATGCAAACCTTCGCTGTAACGTCTACCAAACATTAATCGACCAGTAAACTCATCTACAATCACCACTTGACCTTCTTTAACCACATAGTCTCTATCTCTTTTCATAAGACCATGGGCTCTTAAACCTTGGTTTACATGATGACTTACTTCCATATTATCAGCAAGGTTTTCTATACCAAGCATCTTTTCTACTCGTTCTGTCCCCTCTTCAGTAAGGGTAACAACCCTTGCCTTTTCATCTACTATATAGTCTTCAGTTTTCTTTAAATTAGGAATAAGCTTTGCAATTGTATAATACAACTGCGTTGGCTTGTCTGTCTGGCCGGATATAATTAGAGGGGTCCTTGCCTCATCGATTAAAATACTATCAACCTCATCAACGATCGCATAATTAAGCTCCCTTTGAACTAGTTGATCAATGCTTATTGCCATATTATCTCTAAGATAATCAAAACCAAATTCATTATTAGTCCCATAGGTAATATCAGAACCATATGCTTCTCTTCTTTGTTCTGAATTTAAACCATGAACTATTAATCCTACATTCAGTCCTAGGAAGCTATATACTTCTCCCATCCATTCACTATCACGAGTAGCTAAATAATCATTAACTGTAACAATGTGGACGCCCTTTCCTGCTAAGGCATTAAGGTATGCCGGTAAGGTAGCTACTAATGTTTTACCTTCACCAGTTTTCATTTCTGAAATGTTACCCTGATGCAATACGATTCCACCCATTAACTGAACATCAAAATGTCTCATTTTTAGGACACGCCATGATGCTTCTCTAACAACAGCAAAAGCTTCTGGAAGAATGGCTTCCAAACTCTCTCCATTTTCTACTCTAGTTTTAAATTCAGGTGTCTTTCCTTGAAGTTCAGAATCACTAAGTTTTTTGATGTCTGCTTCAAAACCATTTATTAAATCCACAGTTTTTTGCATTTTTTTTATTTGTTTACTATTATCATCCATTAAATTCTTAAAGAATTTCAGCATAATATGCACTCCTCAAGGTTTACTATTCAATATTAATCATTCTAATATAGTTTATCACTGAGTTCCATTTATTTCAACTTATCTTATAAGGAATGCCTGGCAAGGATTGGTTTTTGTTGAAAGTAGGCATTAAATAGAAAGAGAGGGTTTAATTTCCCCTCTCTATGCTATAAATATGCTATCTAAATGGTTTACCTGCTTATATTTTACCAAACATATGTTCTTTTAGAAAGTGTTGCCTGTGTATTAGTGATAATTTTTTTTGGTTTATTCACTTTGTCCAGCGAATTGGCAATTCATCTCCACCTTACGTTTTACTTATAAGATGGAGACTTCTTGCCTAGGTCGGTTAAAATTCTGGCTCAATCAAACCATAATTTCCATCTTTTCTTTTGTAAACTACATTTACTTCTTCAGTATCAGCATTAGAAAAAACAAAAAAGCTATGTCCAATTAAATTCATCTGCATAATTGCCTCATCAGTTACCATTGGTTTGAACGCAAACTTTTTGGTTCTCACAAGTTTTGGTACTTCTTCTTCAGTTATTTCACTTAGTGGAGACATTTCCTTGATACTAGAATCTCTCATTTTCTTAGAAATTCGAGTTTTGTACTTTTCGATTTGCTTCTCAAGCTTGTCTAAAACCATATCGATTGATGCGTACATATCCCCAGTTTCTTCTTCACCTCTAAGAAGATATCCATTGAGCGGCATGGTAACCTCAATTCTATGTCGGTCTTTTTCAACTGTAAGTGTTACTTGGGCTTCTTGAGTAGTGTCAAAAAATTTCCCCAACTTACCAATACGTCTTTCAACATGATCCTTTAAAGCTGGAGTAACCTGAACGTTTTTGCCCCTAACATTAATATTCATAACACCCGCTCCTTTCTCTTTTTAATTATATTCAATTTTTAAACAAGATAATCCTCTTTTGAAAGTATTTTTCCATAGTTTCTTCAATAATATGCCTATTTATGGTAATAATTGTCGAGAAAAGTTTATATTTCTAAAAGGCTAAATGTATATTTATACAAATAAAGGTATGGATATGTTTCTACAAATTCTTTAGATACCTGCAATCATTAGCATCTTATGTCGAACTAACTTAGTAAATAGCGAATATGGATGATAGGCCTGTGGACAATGTGGATAAAGATGTTAATAACTTGTATTACAAAGGGTCTAGCTGGGGAAAACGATAAATGGCCATCTATATGCTCCAAAAAGTATGCATATTTATTACATAATGCCACAACCTGTTGCAAATGTTATCACATAAACCTTTTTTATTCCTGCTTTTTGTAATTCACGACAACATACTGATGCTGTGATTCCTGTAGTATAAACATCATCTACTAGAATTACACTTTCAAAATTTACCTTCTCTTTGTACTTAAAAACTCCTGTAAGGTTTTCAAGACGTTCCTCTCTAGTTAGCTTAGCCATGGGCTCAGTATTGATAACCTTGTCTAAAAGGCTATTAACAGAAATTTTTAAATAACTCCCAATTTCTCTTGCTAAAAGTTCAGCTTGGTTATAACCCCTTTCTTCTAAGCGTTGATTGCTTAGAGGTACGAATGTAATAAGACTACAATCCGTGAATTCTTTGGAAGTTAAAATCTCAAGGGCCATCATTCTTCCCATTGGTACTGCCAAACTTTGAAATCCTTGATATTTAAATTTGTGGAGTATTTCTTTTATTAAATCATCATATTGACCTACGGCTTTTGCACTAACAAAAGGAGGTCTTGTTTTTCTACAATCAGCACATATTAAATGACCCTTAATATACTTGCCACAAATTCTACAGGTATTATAATTAATATTCCTTGAGCTTATCCTATATAAGCATTTATTACAAAAAATATTTTCATAAAGTTTGAGGTGTTTATTACAAAAACAGCATTTATTTGCTTCAGGATACAAAACCTTTTTGAGACCTTGCATGGCTTCATGTAACATTTTTTATCCTAAACCTCCCAGTATCAGGCAATCTCTTTAAGTAACCCTTATCTGCTGCTTCCTTATTTATATTTTTTATCCAGGTTATTGCTTGTTTCATAAATGAAGTAGTATAAGCTCCAACAAACCATACCTTACTTTGGGGATTATTAGTCATGCGTCCTGCTCTGCCTGCCATCTGTACTAATGTAGCAGTATCAAAAATATATTGATTTTCTGCAAACAGCACCATGACATTTACCTTCGGCACGTTTATACCTCTCTCCATCAAGGTTGTAGTCACCAAGACGGGAAACTCTCCATTGAGAAAACTCTCCCTCTTTTTGTCCCTTTCAGGATCCTGCGAATGAGTATAATTTACCCAACTTCCACCAAAGTTGTTAAAGGGCGGAAGCTCTAAAGTCCTTTTAAGGATTGCCCCGACTCTTTCAGACAGAAAAATTGTAGGTACAAATATGAGTACCTGAGAAAACTCCCCCTCAACGCTTTGATGAAGAAATTCAATGGCCTTTTCCGGGATAACTAATTTATCATCCTTTACCTTTAATGACTTATCTATAACAAGCTCAGGTACAGGCAAAGGATACCCATGATGTCTTGCAGGAATTGTAACAATCTGAATATGATTTTTGTTCATTTTTAATAGATACTCTGGTGGTGTAGCAGTCATATATACTATTTTACCCTTTGGATGTAAGGCTCTATTTAGAGCATTGTACAACATAGCACTTCCATGGTATGGGAAAGCGTCTACTTCATCTAAAACTACAAGATGGAATGCCTCATAAAATCTTAAAACCTGGTGAGTTGTAGCCAGCACCAAATCAGCCTTTTTAAACCTTTCGCTACTTCCTCCATAAAGGGCCGCAATTTCTACTCCGCTAAAGCACTTTTTGACTCTCTTTTCAATATCAATTATCGTATCCTTTCTCGGTACCGCAAACAAAACTTTATAGCCCTTTGTTAACACATCGGCTATAGCAGGAAATGACACCTCAGTTTTTCCTGCACCACAAGCAGCCCAGACCAGGCACTTACGAAACTGGCTATTTTTAGTGAATTTCCATACACCTACTGCTGCATCCTTCTGAACAGCTGTAAGCTCAAAATCAAATCGTATGTCTACCTGTTTAGGATTTGATTTGCCTAAGTAAGGAAAACCATACAATGGTTTACATTCTCTGGATTCTCCCATGGAAATACAATTTTCACAATAGCAACATTCATTTGAACCGCAATCCAGGCAATACGATTGTTTAATATTTTCACTACTACCACATCTAAAGCATTGCATCTGCCCTTTTTTCCCATAACCAACTCCCGGAAAAACTTGTGCCTTACCCTGAAGATAAAGGAGCTGAAACAAGTCTTCTAATGGACTTTCTACATTAATTTGGCAGTAATTTAGAAAAGAATCAGCTTCATCAGATAAAAGGTACCTTCCTTCAACAGATGTCTGTATCTTATGTGCTTCTTTTCTTTTTTCTAATATTTTAATCCTTTTTATCTGACTATCTGAGCATGTTATTAACTGGGGCTCATCAAATTCCTCTAGGCCCAGCTTTTTAAGATTATTTTGAACTAATTCAAATTTTTCCCGTAGTTGGTTTCCATGGGAGGGTGTAAAGGGTATCTTGCCTGCAAAATATCTTGCAATACTCTTTAACGATGAATTGTTAGTCCGATTAAAAACCGTGCCTCTTATCTCTTCTTGAGTAGAAACTGAATTTAAAACTAGGCATGCTTGTCCAAGAAGTAACAACGGAGTTAATATCCATAATTGCTGACATTCCCAAGTATCCATATGGTAGTTTAAATCTAATACAGGGTCATGTGATACATTCATTAAGTATTTATCCTTATTCCATGCAATATATACCATATAACGCATTCCCATGGTTACCACCCCAGTACAAAAAAGATTTCAAAATATTAGATAGGACAAAGTTTAGGACATTCCTCGACCCTAAGAAATAAGATTTTGATTTTTGAAGGTGTTATTCTGACTTCTGAATTCCGACTTCTGACTTCTGAAATAGAGGTGTGTCCCCTTTCATTAATATTCTTGATTTGTTAAATCTTTCCTTCAATGAAAGCTAGTATTATATGTAGATGAATGTCGTATTCTCTTCATCTCTGTATTAGCCTTAAAATATGTTGTATCTTTAGTTAAGACTAGCAAATTATATTTTTTTGAAATATCAAGTTCTTGTAGGATTTCATTTTTATCAAACTGCTTTTGAGTTCTGCTTAACAATGGAAAGATATATTTCAATGACAACCTTTTAAGAATTTCATATGTCTGGTCCTGAGAGTGCATATCTACAACAACTATCTGATAATTCCCCATCTTTTTTACAAAGCAAAGGGCTTCCCTTAATACTCCTTCGCAAACATTTGCACAATTATCTGTTGTTATAAGAAGAATATATTCATAGTGCTCAAAGCCTATTTTATTAAAATACACTATTATTAGCAATAATGAAACTAACCAAATGGTTGAAATTACCAAAATATATACTTCCATTGTATCCCTCCTTTGGTGGTGTATCATACGCACCGGGATACCCAATGGTTACACTTGCCAAGCTTTCTAATTGAAGTAAGATCTTAATTCAGAGGGAGATTCTACTCCCGCTGAATTTGACGTAGTTCTTAGCTTAGTAAATTGTTTTTTATTTACTAAGGTTAGAAATGCAAATACAAAGTTAGAGCTACGAATGAATGGCTTAGTTGGCGTTGTACTCCCACTTGTAGAAGATGGGATACTCGGAGTGAAACTTGTCAACTTGTTGACTTAGTTAAACCTGTGCAGAGCTACGCCAAGTTAGTCAGTTAAAATTAGTGATATTTTTTGGCTTAATTCTTGTATATTTAATTTAAGATTATGGAATTATTGTTACTAAGATTGTAATTAAGATAAAGGTGGTGCTATTTTTTTATGTCAGCAGAAAACTGTATCCGCTGCGGAGCTTCCTTAACGCTACAAGATGAACTTGAACTGGCACCTGTATCAACACTAAATGGTGACGTATGTGCACGCTGTTATAGAGAAATGTCTGATGAGGAGGTAGAAATGTATATGAATTAACAATAAGAACCTTCTGGATTTAAATTAAAATTCAGAAGGCTCTTGATTTTATTAATTATTAAAAGTCTAGATCTGTTCTAACATACTCTTGAATTTTTCTTAGCTCATCCTTACTTTCTGCTTCTACATAAACTCTGAAAAGAGGCTCAGTACCTGATGCACGTATAAGTACCCAGGAGCCATTTGCCATCCTTATCTTAGTACCATCAACTGTTAATTTTTCAACAACTAACTGACCATTAATTTTGGCAGGTGAGTAATCCTTTACTGCAGCTAAGAAGCCTGGCATTTCTGCAGTAGGAACTCTAATATCTAAACGTTCACTTACGAGCTTGCCGTATTTTTGATACAGTTCTTCCATGAGTTCCCCAAGGTTTTTGCCAGATTGTGCTACCATCTCTATGATCAATAGACAAGCGAGAATTCCATCCTTCTCTGGTACATGCCCTTTAATACTCATACCTCCACTTTCTTCACCACCTAGGATGCAATCCTTTTCCAACAGCAGTTTCCCAATATATTTAAATCCTACTGGAGTCTCATAGATATGTTGCCCATGATACTCGCATATTCTATCTAATAAATGAGTAGTTGCTACTGTTCTTGCAACCGGACCTAACCAACCTCTGTTCTCAATTAAATGATTTAAGAGAAGTGATAAGATTTGGTTTGGACTAAAGTAGGTACCATCACTATCAACAGCTCCAAAACGGTCCGCATCTCCATCTAAAGCCAAACCAAGGGCTGCTCCTGTGTCTTTAACTTTCTCTACAAGTTCATTTAAACTTGAACCCATAGGCTCAGGCATACCTCCACCAAAGAGAACATCTCTACAACCATGAATAGGATTTACACTACAATGACTGTCACATAAAAAATGGTCTAAATAACCTGTTCCAGCCCCAAACATGGAATCAACAACAACCTTTACAGGTGTTTTGTTAATATACTCCCAGTTTATAAGACCATATAGATGCTTTAGGTAATCATCCAAAGGATCTATGTATTCTAAAAGACCCTCTTGTTCAGCTATTTCCTTAGGCTTTATCTTTACAAGTTCAAGGGCTAATACGTTTAGCTGTCTCTCTATTGCATCAGTAATCTCTGGTGTAGCCGGGCCAGCGTAATCAGGAATGAACTTAATACCATTGTATTCAGCAGGATTATGGCTTGCAGTAATCATTAACGCACCAATAGCTCCATATTCCTTTATTGCAAAAGCGGTAGTTGGGGTTGGTGCAGGTTTATTTATTAACATAACAGGTATGTTATTACCAGAAAGAACTTCTGCAGCTTCCATTGCAAACTTATCTGACAGAAACCTTTGATCATAACCAATAATCAATTTGCCTTGCTTTTCACTTTCATTTAAGTAATTTGCAACTGCTTGGACTACTAATCTGAGATTATCAAAGGTAAACTCCCGTGCCATAATGGCTCTCCAGCCATCTGTCCCAAATTTAATGCTATTCATATAAGATAAGACCTCCTTGTTTTCTTGCTTGTTACTACCCAGTAAAAGTTCTAACTTAATATTCCCTTATATATTAAAGTTTATGAGAATAAGGATGAATACATTATATATTTTTCTTCATTTAGCAAAAAATTCCTGCTAGGATAAAAGAAACGATAACCTTTTTAGAAATATTCAAAGAAAAAAGACTTGCAGTTAGAGCACCGCAGTCAAAATTCTAGGAGCTAAAATATTCTTCTCAAAGAATAATTTAGACTATTTCACTTTAATACTTTTTAGCTGATCTTTGCTTCTTGTAGTAGCTGCATACTCAAATATTCCATAATCATTATAATCCTGGAGGAAATCATTGTAAATCCCGGCTAATGCCCAAAAAAATAGGCTTGTTATAATTGGCACAAGCTAATGCGTTTCAATGCGCTTTAATGCGAAGGTATACACTTTATTTTACCATATTTTTTAGTGTATGATATATTAAAACTATAAAACACTAACTATACAACACGTTTATTATCAACACTAGGAGGAAAATATGAAAATTAAAGATAGGATTATACTCGGTGTAGTCTCTAGCTTGATAGCAGGTATTCCAATTAGGCTAATTAATGATTGGCAATACCATAAAGGTTTAACTGACGTTAAATATGGACAAATGGCAGCCAGTCTATTTTTGCCTAAAAACAAAGTAAATACACCAGAAGCAAAGTTTGTGGCGGCAGCTACTAACCATGTAAACACCGGCATTACAGGAATAATTATTACTTATGTATTGTCAGCTACGGGACGTGACAAGGCTATGCTCAAAGGTATGGGAGTCGCTTCTACAACATGGGTTATAGTTTATGGGCTAATTTCTAGACTTGCTATCCCTGTAAAAAGTAAAAAGCCCTTATCCCCTGTATTGAGTTTTATGGACCATGCCTTTTTCGGAACATTCTGCGGTCTACTGATTCCTGTATTTGGTCATAGCTCATTATTTCCAGATAGAAAAAATGTACAGAAAAAAGATAAACTTCCTTTAATATCCACTAATACTAACTGTGAAAAATAATATGGAAATGATATTGGCTAGTAATAAAAAAATAAGAAAGGCACCTTGTTGTTATCTATTAGGTACCTTTATGTCCTATTCTACAAAATCTCCATGAACCCATCCAGTTTGATTTCCTTCTACAATGATCTCATACCAGTCAGAGGATTGGGAAATTACATCTATTTTTGTTCCATCTGATAAGCTAGCTATAATACTAAAACTAATACCAGGGCCATTTCTAACATTCACTCCACTAGCAGCAGAAACTTCCATCTCCTTGGTAGTACTGGTATTACCGTCATTTTGTCCTGCACTAGAACTTTGCTCAGTACTGGAATTATCGTTAGTTGTTGTAGTTGGTGTGCTATTTGACTGACTGTTTTGGTTAGTTTGACTGCTCTGGCTTGTTTGAGTAGTTTGACTAGTTTGACTTGAAGATGAAGTTCTTGTGCTTCCTAATTGCGATTCTAAAGCTGCAACAGTATTAGTTAAGCTAGTAATCTGCTTTTCCATTTCAAAAATCTGATATTCTAAAGCTGAAGTTTTTTCTTCTACTGTTTGAGTAATGTAACTTTCACTCACAAGAGGGTCATCAGTAGAACCGGGAAGAAAGTTTCCTCCTGCCAAGACAAAATTTCCTAAAGTAATACCTAATACTAAAGCTGCGACCATAGCAAGTCCAACCCAAAGCTTAAAAAATCTCACAGATTTATCCTCCCTTAGATGGGAATTAAGGCAGACGAAGGCCCGTCTCTAATTACCCCCCAAAATGCTTTGCTTTCTCTCTTTTAGTAAATGCTGTAAAGCTCAGATGATTCATGCCTATCAGCATGATAGCTGTTAGCCCTATCAATATAATAACTGCTTGCGGCGGGGCCATTAATGACATAAGAACAGCACTACCTCCCAAGCAAATGTTAACACCATAAATCGTTAATACTGTTTGTCTATGTGTTAGACCCATGTTTAGTAGTTGATGATGAAGATGTTCTTTGTCAGCTTGAAAGATTGGCGTGCCGTTTAAAAACCTTCGTATAATGGCATACATAGTATCAAATATAGGAATACCCAAAATCACAATTGGTATAAATATGGAAATAACAGTTGCACTTTTCGTTAATCCCACTACAGCTAGTACCGAAAGGGTAAAACCTAAAAACATGGAGCCAGTATCACCCATAAATACTTTAGCTGGATGAAAGTTAAACGGCAAAAATCCAAGAACAGAAGCTGCAAGAATCATAGCTAAGGCAGCAACTGCCACATGACCTTCCCCAAAAGCAACCACAGCTATTGTAATTGCAGCGATACCAGAAGTACCTGCCGCTAATCCATCTAAACCATCAATTAAGTTGACAGCATTAGTAACACCAACAATCCAAAGTACAGTAAATGGAATTGCTAGTTTGAAGTTTTCTAGGAAAAGGACATCAGCAAAAGGATTAGTAAGAATATTAACCTTAACACCAAATAAAACAACTACTAAAGCTGCTAGGGTTTGAACGGCCAATTTAACCTTTGGTGAAACACCTTTTATATCATCCACTACCCCAAGTATGATAATTATTGTACAGCCTATTAGAATTCCAATAAGCTTTGCATCAACAGCTTGGGTCATTAGGACAGCAGCTACAAAACCTGCATAAATTGCTAGTCCTCCCATTCTTGGCATAGCACATGTGTGTACTTTCCTTTCACATGGCGCATCCATTGCACCCCACTTAATCGCTAATTTAATTACTAGTGGTGTAGAAAAATATGCCACCAACAAGGCTATTAGAACAGGCCAAAAAACCTGATACATCTGTAGTTCCTCCCCCAAATATTACTTTATGCAATAATCATAGTGTACTAAAAATTATTAACCTTTTCAATGCTTAATTACTAACCTATCATGAAAGTTAGTTCCCCTTCAGCAGCCACTTCTTCACCCACAAAGGCTTTTCCAACACCTTTACCTACGGGTCCCTTTATTTTCACCAGTTCGACCTCTAGTCTAAGTTGATCTCCTGGAACTACCTGCCTTCTAAACCTCACTTTATCTAATCCAGCAAAAAAAGCAATTTTGCCAGCATATTGAGGCATTTTTAAAACAACAACAGCTCCCACTTGTGCAAGGGCTTCTATTATTAAGACCCCTGGCATTACAGGATGGTTTGGAAAGTGCCCCTGAAAATGAGCTTCATTTATTGTGACATTTTTTATACCTACTGCTTTCTTGCCCTCCTCAAGCTCTATAATCTTATCCACAAGTAGAAATGGATAACGATGAGGAATTATCTCCTGTATCTCTTTAACATCTAGCATAGTATCACTTCCTTTGGTATTCGGATAAAAGCTTATAACACTATAAATTTCTACAAAGATTTAAACAATCCTTCTTAAAAATGTAAACTTCCCTTGATATCTATGTCCTTTTGAGCATTTTTTTAATCAAATCCAGCTCCTTGGTTTTGAAAACATAAAGCATAGCAGCATAGATTAAAGCACCCAGGGCAACCAAGACACACAGCTGAATTACTAATCCCAAAAAGTCAGTAATACCTATTAGTTCCTTAATATAAGGCATGCCCATTGTTAAGGTAATACCCATTATAATGGCTGCAGTAAGTGCTTTCATAAATGGAATAAATAATTGTACCATATCCAATTTGGGTAAATGTTTACGAAATACAACTAATAATAACATAATATTTATAATAGCGGATAATGAATTAGCTAATGCCAGTCCCCCATGTCCAAGGTATGGCATAAGGCCTATACTGAGTAATACGTTTAGAATTGCAGAAAATAGACCCAATACTAAAGGAATCTTTACCATATTCATAGCAAAATAGGCCCTTGTAACTACAGTATTAGCACCGATTGCCCAAAGTCCAATCGAAAAATACCACAATGCAAGAGCAGTTCTTTGGGTAGCATAAGCATCAAATGCTCCTCTTTCAAATACAATCTGAATTAACGGCTCTCTAATAACCATTAATCCGACTGCAGATGGAATTGCCACTAAGGAAACTAGTGCCATACCTGATACAAGTGAATTTGCCAGCCCTTCTTTATCATCATGAGCTGCATAGCGAGAGAATGCCGGAAATATAGCTGTTACAATTGCTGCAATAAATATTCCCAAAGGCAATACCATAAGTCTGTAGCCAAAGTCAAGGGCTGTAATACTTCCTGGTTCCAATCCAGAGGCAAATATTCTATTTACAGCCAAATAAATCTGATTAATAGCTATTGCTAGTGTTATAGGAACTATTGTAGCTCCTGCTTTTTTTACGGCAGGATGAGTTTTATCCCAATTCCACTCCCACTTATAACCCATTTTTTTTAAAGAAGGTAACTGTATTAATAAAAAACCTATAAAAGAAACAAGGGTTCCCGCTGCTAGTCCATGTATTCTATATTCTCCTGCAAAGATTAAAACAGACAGAATAACTATTATATTAGCAAATGCAGGAGCAAATGCTGGAATAGCAAATTTACTGCTAGCATTTAAAACTCCGGTTATGAGCATTCCGGCTCCCATGAAAATGATGGAAGGAAAAATAATCCTCGTCAGATTTACAGTTAACTCATAGGTTTCCCCAGCAAATCCAGGAGCTAATATTTTAATCAGCCAGGGAGCAAGTACCATCCCAAGTATTGTGATTACTATAAGTATTACAATCGTCCAGTTAAATAAGATACTAGTAGTTCTCCAGGCTTCTGATTTTTCTTCCTTTACAAGATATGCTGTTATTATTGGTACTATTACTGAAACAAAAGCCATACCCAGTACAGCTTGAAGAGCGTAAGGCAGGGTATAGGCAACTAGATAGGCATCAGTAGCCCCAGTAGCACCAAATTCCCTTGCAATGACTGCATCTCGGACAAAGCCAAGAACCCTGCTCAAAAGATTCATCAATAAAATTACTCCTGCAGCTTTAGCAATATTTGTGCCTAATGAAGCTTCTTTTTGTAAAGTCATAATTGCCCCTTCATCTAAACTTACTGAGTTACCTTGTAGAATAAAGTAGTCGGTATCCAGGAGCCAGAATAAAATCTAGTTCTTCTCCTGAATTCTGAATTCTGTATTCTGACTTCTAGGAAGTCTTCTTATCCCATATTATTATAGGCAAGTTAATGACTACAGGCAAGTTATATCTAACTTCAAGCAGTATCATGCGTATTAATGAGTTTCATATATATAGACGATGTATGACACCAAAAGTTTCAAATAGAACTCACAAAAAATAATTAGCCAGCAGAACCGTCCCCGTGGTTGGTTTACAATTCTAGGGCCCAGCGGGCGGTTTCAAGGGCTTGCTCTCTTTTTTCATCTATAATCTGTAAGTATTCTGGGAGACTAGCATCTCTCTTGTCTAAAGCTGTTCTCACAGTATCCCACAGTTCATCTTCTGTAATTGTTTCTGCCCTGCCTGCTAGTGGTTGATATGTCTGCTTCAAAAAGCTGTCAACCTTTGGATCATAAGAAATCCCCACAATGGGAACCCCCATTACTGCAGCCATAATTAAAGAATGTAGTCTCATTCCTACAATCATATGCAACTTACTAAGAATACCAAGCATTTCTTCAACGCTAGTCTGGTTTTTCACTAGGATAGCCTTATCTCCATGCTTCATAAATTTGATAGTATCTCTACCAGGGGTAATATCACTTGGAAAGTGAAAGGGTATAAACATGACCCTATATCCCATTTCAATTAAATTATCACATGTTTTAGCTACTGCCTTTTTATAGTTATCAGGATTTTGCCATTCACGCAAAGAAATCCCTATAATTGGCTCTCCATCCATGGTTATTCCCATTTCTTCTAATTTCTTTTCCCCAGCTTGTTTATTTACTTGCTTTCGATCTATACCAAGAACAGCATCCACAGTAACCCTTATTTCAGGTTTATTCACTCCAAGTTGCTCCAGAAGTTTTTTTGAAGCCTCATCCCGTACTGTGATTAGGTCCGCCTTGTTAGCCAACCATCCCATGAGTTTTTTGCCTAGGGAAGTGTTAATAGGCCCTATACCTTGAGCATAGAACATAACCTTTTTTCGTAACAATTTTGCAAGGAAAACAACTCCTAAATAATAGATCAGACTTTTAGGACCTGTCACATCCTGTAGTAAACTACCACCACCACTAACAAGCTGATCCGTCTTTCCCAATTCCTTAAAAAGCGTGACAAGCTTCCATCTATCTATTGCCGCAACTTGATACTGTTTCTGGGTATGTTCTGGACTATTAGAAAAAACGAGAGTTTTTATATCTCCAATTGTATCAAAGGCCTGTAGCATACTAAAAAGGATAGCTTCATCACCTATATTTTGAAAACCATAATAACCAGAAATAGCAATTCTTTTAGCCATTAAACAGCCTACTTTCAAAGTGCTTATATGTCTTCCATAATAGTATCAACACAATCCCCAGGATAATACCAAGCCCAAGTCCATTTACAGTCCTTAATAAGGAAACAACTAGCGGTGTATGGATATGAGCAAAAGTATTTACCATTGAGATTTGTCCTATAACGCCCAATAATAGTAATGGTAGATAGCGATGCTGGTATCCAAAATAAAATAGGAGTAGCATAATCGGATGGCCAATTAAAAATTCCTTGGTCCGAGGCCGAACAATTAATAAATCATCCAAAATAGTTCTCATTTGTAACTCAAGAGAGGACACAGCAACTGCCTCATTTCCAGTCCTTGTTAAATATATCAACCCTGCAACTGCGAAGAAACCTACTATTATTAGATATTTGTTTGTAACAACTGCATTTAGTAAAGCTTTAATTCTATGCTGTAAATATTCTCTATCCATCCAGAAGTAAAAAGCAAATGTTAGGATTAAAATTGGTAAAAGATGAGCAATCTTAACTCCTACAAATTGATCTAGCTTGAGCATAAAGTTCAAATGAGCAAATAGACCAACCATAATCAAGGCACCCGTTAAGCTGATTAATGACGCCTTAACAAGTTTAAAGACAGCTTTTACAATGGAATCAGCGGCCTCTCCATTTAAAACCGTAATCACAGCAAGAGTAGGGAAAACTACTACTGAAGCAAGGGCCATTGCCTTGATTGCCATATCTAGCAAAGGCTCCACTACAAAGGATCCAGACCAGACTAGAAGCCCAACTCCCCCCAGTATATATCCTAAGAGGTTCAAATCCAGCTTCCTCATTAAGATAATTCCTGCACTTATTACACCTAAGCCCGTAAGAAAGGTTAAAAGACTTCTGCCTTCCTCTGAAGTAACGTGTAGCGGAAATGATGACTGGGCCTGTCCAATGCTAAAACCCTCTTTTTCTAATGTGGGAATTAAGCCAGAAAAACTATTTGCTCCGCCAAGAAAATTAATATTTGTTTGCAGCCAATCGGATGTATCCAATGGGAAAAATAGTCTCACTAGGAGTACCCTTACATTCCTATCAGTTACTGATAGGGTAAGCCTATCTAGAGCTCTTTGAGGTGACATATTAACCATTTCATTCGCCCCTATTGAATGCAGCCTTACAACGTTGGTGGGTTCAGCAAGTCCAATTTGCCTTGCACCTAGCTGATTAAAAACAAAGGTTTCAATAAAAGCAAAATTTGCATCAAGACTCTCTATTCCTTCATTAATAATATGCAGATAATCAGGAAAGCCTGGAACAAAAAAGTCGTTAAATAAAACTGTGGTTATATTACCTTTAAAGGGTAGAAGAGCTTCAAACACGCCTCTTACAGCTTCAGGTGAACTTTGAGGCCAATTACGAATTTGCACTAGCAAATTATATCCTTCAGAGACTGCCATCTCCATAAATCTCTGGTCAAAGCCTATGCCTATTGTACTAAGCTCTGCTCTGGTAATCGGAACTCCTACAAAGTAAATACTACCATCAGCTTTAGGAATGTGCACACCATGAACCTTAAGAGATAGGTTTTCTTTTATCTGATAATGAACCATTGGATCATTTGTAATAATATAGTTATATCCGTTGTATATACTATCAAGATTATCTCCCAACGCATCTATATACATTTCATTTAATAAAATCTGGCTCCCTGACAGAACCCAGGCACTATGAGGTTCAAGATCACTTATTATCTGTTCTTTTAAGAGTATTCCAGAAACCCCTGTTTGCTTAAGCTTATTTAAGATCTCTTGTTCTGTATCAGGACTATATCTAGCAAGCCTTTCAACTTCTTGGCTCTCTATGCTGACCTCTACATTTTTATTAGCTGCTTCCAAACTCATTCTTTGCACTGCAAGATAACCAGCAGTCAACAAAGATATGATTAGTATGAAAGTTAAAAAATAGTTTATATAATTAGCTGGTTTATTCTTTAAATTCACTATTACTGCCTCCCCTTCAACTAAGTTATGCCCAACTATTGAGGAAATTAAATTTGGGGGACATTCCTCAGAAGTGTGAAGTGTGATATTAGATGCTCTAACCTCTGACTTCCCACCTCCATAATAGCAGGTGTGTCCCGTCATTATTATATATTATATTATACCTTTATAAAAGAAAAAAGGTCGAGACCTAAGTCTCAACCTTTTTAGCCAAATAATATTAATAATATGTTATACTGCTGTTCCAATTAGACCAAAGCCATATAGTAAAACTATAGCGATAACGATTGGAGCTACAATGCCTGCTAAAATTTTAAATGCTGGCAACCAAGCAAAGCTGAATTTACCCTCATTTGTAATTTCTTTAAAGGCATTTTCTGGTTTCCAAACCCATACTGTGAACAAGCAAATCAACATCCCACCAAGTGGTAATAATATCTTGGCTGAGAAGTTATCATAAAAGTCAAATAGGTTTATGCCCTCTGTTCCTGGCCATGGAATTAAAATATGACTCCATGAACTCATTGAAAGAGAGGCTGTCACACCAACTAAAAATATTATGAAACCTACTGTTACTGCCGACACAGGACGAGGAACATTAAACTCGTCTTTTACATAGGCAACAACACATTCTAAAATAGAGATAGCTGACGTCAAAGCCGCGATTGCTAATAATAAGAAGAACATTGCCCCAAAGAAAGCTCCAAATGGAAGAGTGTCAAAAACTGCAGGTAACACCATGAACACAAGTCCAGGCCCTTGTGTTGGCTCGAAACCAACCGCAAATAGTGCAGGGAAGATTGCAAATCCAGCTAAGACAGCAACACCAGTATCAAGACCAATGATAGTCGCTGCTGATGAAGGCATATTTTCTTTTTTATTCAAGTAACTACCATAAGTAATCATAGTTCCCATACCTAAGCTTAACGAGAAGAAGGCTTGTCCCAAAGCTGCCAACACAACTGATCCAGTAACCTGTGAAAAGTCTGGCTTCAATAAGAAGCTTACTCCTGCCATGCTACCTTCTAAGGTCATTCCACGGATAATTAAGAGTACTAAAATTCCAAAGATAGCTGGCATCAAAATAACACTCCATTTTTCGATACCGCCTTTAATACCTGCGACAACAATCCCCACGGTTAAGATCATAAAGAAAGCCTGCCAAATAATTGGTTGAACTGGGTTAGTTATAAAACCAACAAAGATATCTGGCAATTGATCAGCTGGAATACCTGACAATGCCCCTGATATTGTCTTCCAGACATAGGCCATTGTCCAACCAGCAACAACCCCATAGAATGATAAAATCATAAATGCAGCTAATACACCAAAGGCACCAGTAATCCACCAAGGTGTACCAGCAGCTAGAGCCTTAAATGAGCCGATAGCATTTTTCTGTCCCGCTCTACCAATGGCAAATTCACAAAGCATAACGGCGAAGCCTATCAAAAATGCTGCAAGAAGATAAATTACAATAAATGCTCCTCCACCGTTTTCCCCAGCTAAATAGGGGAATCTCCAAATGTTACCAAGACCAATTGCGGAACCAGCAGCTGCCATAACAAAACCAAAGTTAGATCCCCACTGTTCCCTTTCAACTCCAATACTTTTGTTCTCCACTTTTCTACCTCCTATTACAATATTTTAGCATAAGTGCTTCCTTATATTATAATGAAGAGGTTGTCTATTTAGCAAGGGTTAATTTTTGTGCAATATATTAAAATTTCATTATTAGCATGGCGTATCTCTCATAATGTCAAGCAGGTCAGGCATTGGCAAGTTTTAAACCTGTTGAATAATCTGAAAAATTGTATTAATTATTTTCTAAATATAACTTACCATTTCGTACTTCATAAGCTTTTCCGTCCAACTCAATAATACCATTGACTGGTTTTTTTGTTCTTTTATCAATTATCTGATACGTTCTGGCTTGATACCCACCAAAGTCCTTGGTAAGTGTAACCCCACCTACTATCCAAGAAGATGTCTGTCTGGAATCATTATTTTCACCTACTCCTGTAAGGTTAACATCTAGGTTAAATACACTCTTTTTGATATCATAATCACTTAAAGCTGGGGAGCTATAAACAACAACCTCCCAAATACCAGCCTCCGGTGACAATATTCCAGCCGAAGTATTATCCTTCATTACAGATCCCGATGGGCCCAAACCCACATATTCGGTCATATAGTACTCATTTCCATTTGGATCAATTATATGAGCCCTTGCTCTTCCTGCTGCTTGTCCTCCAGTCTTACCCACCCTTAGGCTAAGAGAAAAATTTTCAGAGTTTGGGGGTACCTGGAAAAAGTATCGAGAATACTGGGCCGCAGGTAATTCACCGGATAAGGTTACTTTATACTGATTGTTTTTATCTAAAATATATGGTCTTACTACTGTAACTAGTGCTGTTAAATCATATCCATAGGTACTGGAAATGTCACCACGTAGGAAACCGGAATACAGACCAGGTTCCTCAGGCATATTATATTTTATAGGAATTAACCTTCTTCCCCCAGCTGCAATACGTGTTGTATCTAACTGAGGCACCAACCAGTCTACTGTAGAGTCCCAGTTAACCGCTACTGCATCATCAGCTATATTCTTTATCCTGAAGTTGATTTCACCTGGAATAAAGTCTCTAGCATACAATCCCTCACCAAAAGCTAATCTTTTATTGTATGTTTGGGGTATAAGCGGCTTAACCTTATCTACAAGAAACAGTTTCCTCCATGCTTCTACAACATCTATAACTCCAGCACCGACCTCAGCCGGCCCAAAATCTTCCAATGTTCTAGCGCCTAGGGATATAGCTCTCCTAATATCCTCAGAATTCGGGGATCTTCCTAGCTTATTCAGGGAATCCCTCAATAAGGCTACAGCACCCGCTACATGAGGAGCTGCCATGCTTGTTCCCTCAGCTAGTGAGTACTTATTAGTTGACCACATTGGAGCAGTTGAAACAGCACTACCTGGCGCAACAACATCTGGAATCATAAGGCCATCTTTTCTGGGTCCAATAGAACTAAAGTACCATAGGCTATCATCTTCCACTTCAAAGCCGTAATCCTGCTTCCACATGGAAGGAGAAATAAAAGCTCCAACTGATATTGCCTCTTTTGCATTGCCTGGTGTTGCTAACGAGGCCAAACCTGGCCCCCTATTTCCTGTCGCTACTGTAAAAACTATATTCTGTTCTCTGCTTATTTTAGAAATAAGTTCCGTTAAAGAATTATTTCCTGCAGTCTCATCAAGATAGTAACCAAGACTAAGATTGATTATATGGGCACCATTTTCTGCTGCATAGTTTATGGCTTCTTTAAGTAAATCCCAATTTGTTTCACCCATTGTGTCTAATGCTTTAAGTACCATAATCTGACTTCCAGGCGCTACACCTTTAATATCTCCATTAGCCGCAGCAATACCCGCTACATTGGTCCCATGTCCATTAAAATCAATACCAAATCTGATCCAATCAGCATTACCGGAAATACCGCCTATCACAGCATTAAATTGCCTCTCTTTATCATCTGTTGCAAAGGAAAAATATTGCCCATGTTCTTTAAAAATCTCATAACCTGATTGACCATCTATTTGGCCATTTCCTTCTAGATCTATATATACAGTATCATAGTTTCCTGCGACTTCTGGATCAGAAAGAACTACAAAAAAACTATCATCAGAGCTACCGTTAAAATTTAAATCTCTCAGTACGCTTTTCTCTTGAATAAACCCATATCTGTACACTCCACTTTTTGAAGGTATATTTCTAATAGAGTAACTACCTCCTTCAATGGAATAGCTTTTATCTCCCGCTGCAGTTATTTTACCAGTTGTATCTACCTTCATTTCGTCAGTAAGATCTACCCAGTCAATTATCTTGGAACTTCCTCTTGTGGTTTCGTAGAGGTCAGGATGCCCTGGATCGACTCCAGTATCTATTATCGCAATAACTTGTCCCTGCCCCTGAGCCTCTGTTGCTGCTACTAAATCTCTTAGTTGCATCTCATTCTTTGTAATTTCCAAACTTTTTCCCGGATTTGCACCTGTAAAATCAACACTTGAAAAGTTTAGACTCTTCTGAGGTGGCATCTTTTGTACAGCCTGATTATTATCTAAGATATAAGACAGTGAGTCTAATGACAAAGCCTCCAGATCTTCAACCTGTTCAAGATATCCTATTACACCATTAGGATCTATCGCAAAATGAACCTTCATTTGCATTGTGCTAGCTAGGTCTGATAGATTTACTAAGCTATCATTGTTGTAAAACCTAAGGCGTGAGCTATAATCAAAAAGGTGATCCTCTCCAGAAACTTCTATTCTCATTTTTTTGCCAACAATATCTATTCCTTTAAGTATTCCTGCAAACTCAAGGGCATCACCCCTAGCTTCAAGCATTCTCACAATAAAGGTAGTAGCTTGCCCCCTGGTTGTCAGCTCTGAAGGTCTAAATGTGCCATCAGGATAACCACTTGTAAGGTTTAGTGATAAAGCTTTGGCCACAGGCTCTTGCGCCCATAAGGGTATGTAATTTTTATCGGTAAATCCAAGTTCTGAAGTAGTCTCTAGAGAATTGGAAGCCTTTAAAGCTCTCACAAGTATTGCTGTTAATTCATCTCTTCTAATTGGTCTCTCAGGCCTAAAGGTACCATCTTCATAACCATTAATGATTCCAAGTTCATAGGCAAGCTCAATGTACCCTTTAGCCCAATGGGAATCTTCAATATCCTCAAAGGCAGAAGGTACTGCATACAAATTGTAGGCCTCTTCATCTAAATTGAGACTGCTAATTATTATTTTGCTGAATTCAGCTCTGGTAACACTACGATTTGGTCTAAAACTGCCATCGTTATAGCCACCAATAATTCTCTTGGCAGATAAAAGATCAATCTCTTTAACAGCCCAGTGATTACCAGTATCAGAATATGCAAGTACATTACTAGGAAGAGCTAACATAACTACTGCTACAATCAGAGTAATATATACTTTTTTTACAGTAAGAGAGACGTTATGCATATAAACACCCATTCATATAGAATATCTAAAATTATTTTGAAATTCCGGAAAACAACAGGTTAATTGTGTCGGCAGACAGCTTTGAGATATCACTATCTGCCATTTCAGTTTCATTCATCATCATGTTTTTACCAAAAAACGTTATTACAGCTGCTATAATTTTTGCAAGTAGGCATGGGTCCATCTCTTTAATCTCATCTTTGCTTATTGCTTCAGTTATATATTTTTGCAAGAAAAGCAGATAGTCATCGTGCATATCTAGAACCCACTTTTTAAATTTTTCATCCAGGGGAGGATGCTCAGACAAGAATATTCGTGACATCTCCCGGTGTTCATTAGTAAATTTTATGTTTGCCTCTAACATGTATTTGATCTTTTCTTTAAAAGAAGTTTTATTTGCGGCGTCAACTACAAATTCATGAAAATAAAGGGAATGAATATACTTAAACATCTCCTGGAATAAATCCTGTTTACTTTTGAAATATTCATAAACAGTACCTTTTCCAACTTGTGCTTCATTTGCTATTTCCTCTACCTTAGCATTAGAGAAACCCTTGTAAGCAAAAACCTTAATAGCTGCCTCCAAAATCTGCTCTCTTTTGCCCATGCTTTCAATTTCAGGGACATTCATCATCGCTTTATCAGAGGTGTGTCCCCTCTCCATAGCTACCATTACTGCATACCATCAAGATCAAATATTCCATGCTGTAGCATTGTAGCAGCTAGATTATAGTCATACACAGCAGCTACTAACTCAGTTTTTGCCTTATCAAGTTCACCACTTGCTTTTTCTAAATCAAGGAGAGTCGCCATACCCACATCATGCCTTAACTTAGTTAGACGATAATTCTCACTAGCTTGTTCCACCGATTTTTCCATTAATGCATATCCTTCTTTAGCTGTTTCAGTATTTAAATAGGCTTTTCTTATTTTTAAATCTAAATTCTGATCTGCATTTTGAAGTTTTAATTTAGCTATTTCGTAATCTCGTTCTGCCGCTTGATAGGTAAGAACATTGGGTGTATAGTATCCCTTTGCCATATCAAATGCTGCTTCTTGAACTTTTACACTCTCATTTAATTGAACATATGTTAAATCTTTTTCACGAGCCATTTCTCCTATTTCTTCGAGGTTAAACTCTATCGGTGAAAAGCTAAACACACTTGTAAGCTTAACTTCATCATCAAGAGCTAGACCCATTAAATTATTAAAATCCATTTCAGCTTGTTTTAAAGAGTTTTTTGCAAAGGACACAGTAAGTTCTTGAGACGCCACTAGTACTTCTGCCCCTAAAACATCAGCCTGGGCATTGACCCCCACATCAAGACCAACCTGAGCAAGCCTCAGCTGTTCCTTAGCCCTAACTAGAGAATCCGTTGCATTTTCTAGTTCACTTTCTGCTTTTAATACATCATAATATGCATTTTCTGCCTGAAACTTAAGGAGGCTTTTCTTGAAATCCAGACCTTTATCGGCAAGAATTTCTAGCATCTCCATTGTCTTTGGCAAAACTCTCTCTGCTAGATAAGTATCATAGGTATATAAACCAGGTAGTCCTTGCTCCTTTAAATCCTTAATACTTTTAGCATCTCTCTTTGCCTTCCTTAAATCTGCCTTTGCCTGTTCATGTTCAATTATTGCCACAGCAATATCAGGATGATTTTCTACAGCCATTTCAATGCTCTCTTCTAATGATAAAGAAATAATCTTTGCCTCTTCCTCTACCGCTTCCCCTGTAGACTCCGTATTTTCTACATTTTCGACATTTTCTACTACTTCTTCCTCTACTTCCGTTCCGTTGTCCACGTCACCATTCGCTGCTCCTACTGGCAGTAGGAACAATGCAAAAATAATTGCCAGAACCATACTTTTTAAAAATGAGCTTTTTAAATTCATTCTCCGTACCTCCCTTTTAATGTATTAATGTACGGGGACACATCCCACTTCACATCTGAGGAGTGTCCCCAATTTGCTTCCTCTATTGATTTAGTTTTACGTCTACCTCTACGTCTGCGTCAAATTGATTGTCTTGCCAACCTATTTTTCTTCTTGCCCAGTTTCCAAGGTCATCTAACAATGTATACATGACAGGTATCAGAACCAATGTAAAGATTGAAGATACCGACAAGCCTGTCACAACAGCAATTGCCATAGGTGCCATAGCTTCTGCACCTTCACCAATACCTAAAGCAGATGGCAGTAATGCCAATACAGTAGTTAAGCTAGTCATAAGAATTGGCCTTAAGCGTATAGGTCCAGCTGATAAAATAGCCTCATTTCTTTCTATACCTCTTCTTCTAAGAACATTTATATAGTCAACAAGAACTATTGCATTGTTTACCACGATACCGGCCAGCATTATTAAACCTATAAAAGTCGGAACACTAAACTCTTTTCCTGTAATAGCCAAGCCAAGGATAACTCCAATAAGAGTAGTTGGCATTGTAAACATAATTACAAATGGATACATTAAAGACTCAAACTGTGAAGCCATTACCATATACACCAATACTATGGCAAGTGCCAAAGCAAGCAGCAGACTGCTAAATGCATTAATCATCTCTTCCATTTCTCCACCATAGTGCACAGTATATCCCCTCGGAAGCTGGATTTCTGCAGCTACCTTTTGCTCAATATCTGTCATTACACTTCCTAAATCTCTTCCTAAAATTTGGGAGTTTACTGTAAATGTCCTGACTTGATCCTCTCTAGTAATTGATGCTGGACCCCTGTCTGCTTTGATTTCAGCTATCATACTTAAAGGAACCTTCATTCCTGTAGGAGATGTAATATATGAATCCTTAAGGTTTTTTAGACCTTCCCTATAGCTTTCAGGATACATTACCTTCACATCAATTTCTGAATCTCCTGTCCTATAACGAGTTGCTACCTGACCCTCAAGTACTGCCCTTGCAGTACTAGCTACCTGAGCAACATTTAATCCGTATTGAGAAGCCTTTGCCCTATCAACATAGATTCTATACTCAGGATCACCCTCAATTGATGGAGTTTCTACTTCTCTAGTACCTGGAACACTTTCTATTACACTTTTAATCTGTTCAGAGAGTTCTTGTAAAACAGCCAGGTCACTTCCCTTAATCTTAACTGCAATAGGAGACATTGTTCCTCCGCCGCCACCCTGGGAAGAATCTATTGCCGCCACACTAATTTCCGCTCCTGGTATTGTAGCAAGATAACTGCGAATCTCATCAGCAATTATTAGTGAATCCTTTTCTCTGCTGCCCGTTCCAACAAGCATAGCACGAATACTAATACGTTCTGTAGCAGGCGACCCTGTCCCTGTCATGCCATCTCTAGGCGGTGCAACCGAGACAAAAATTGTTTTAACCTCCTGGATAGTTTCAAGGTATTCCTCCACCTCAGTAGCTATCGCATTAGTTTCTTCAAGAACTGTGCCTCTTTCCAGGTTAATACTAATTGATATTTCACCGCTATCCATAGTTGGCATAAAGGACATCCCCACCATGGGTACCATTGCGAAAGAACCAACCAGTGCTACTATCACAACAGCAATTACTGTTTTTCTATGTCCGAGTGCCCAATCAAGAACAGCTCTGTATTTATCACCTAGCAAATCCAAAAATCTTCCCATACCGTTGGCAGCCCACTTAATGGGAGTACTTTTTGTAGGTACAGCCTTGGCACCCCCATTTCCATTAGTTACTAGCAATTTTGATGCTAGCATGGGAATGAGTGTCAAAGATACCAGTAAAGCCATTGCTAGAGCAAAGGATACAGTTAAAGCAAGATCCCCAAACAATTCTGCTGCAATGCCTTCAACAAAAACAATTGGTAAGAATACTGCTAATGTTGTAAACGTTGCCGCAACTACCGCACTTGATACTTCAGCGGCACCCTGCTTAGCAGCTTCAATTTTTGAATACCCCTGCTGCCCATAACGATAAATGTTTTCAAGAATAACTATCGAACTATCTACCATCATCCCAATCCCAAGGGTAATACCACCAAGGGACATCATGTTTAACGTCAAATCATTAAAGTAAATAAGTGTAAAGGTAGATATTATGGATATAGGAATTGCAGTAGCTATGACAAGGGTACTCCTTACATTTCTAAGGAACAATAGGAGAACAACTATTGCCAAAAATCCACCAATTATCGCATTTCTTACAACTCCGTCAATTGCTTGATTGATAAACTCGGACTGGTCAAAGCTTATATTAATTTTAACATCTACAGGTAATTCTTTTTCCATCATTGCAATTTCTGCTTTTACTTTGTTGGCTACCTGTACTGTATTTGTTTTACTCTGCTTTACAATGTGAACTCCAATACTGGATTCCCCATTGACCCTAGTTATCTGACTGACTTCATTATGGGTATCTTTAATCTCGCCCAGATCTTTTAAATAAATATGTCCTCCACTAGGAAGTGAAAGAACCACATTTCCAATATCTTCAATATTCTCATATTGACCCATTGTTCTCACGAAAAATTCCTTGTTACCATCGGTTACCTGCCCAGATGAGAAGTTCACGTTTTCAGAACGTAGAGCTCCCATAACCTGATCCATGGAAAGACCATATGCATTAAGTCTAGCCGGATCAATCAGTACATGTATCTCTCTGGTTAACCCTCCTGTTGTATAAATTGAAGCAACCCCGTCAATTCTCAACAGTCGATCTTTCATTTCATTTTCTACTAAGTCTTTTAGCTGAGCTAGATCATCACCACCAGTAACGCCCAGTTCAAGAATTGGCATCATGGATGGATCCATTTGCAGTACCATTGGTTTACTAATATCACTTGGCATAAAGGTAGTTACAAAGTCAATCTGCTCCCTCATTTCTAGGGTAGCTAAATCCATATCCGTTCCCCAGTTCATGGCTATGAATATCATAGATGTCCCGGGTATTGATTCAGACATTATTTCATCAACACCACTTAATGTAGCCATTGTTTCCTCTAGAGGTCTAGTGACCAGATTTTCAATCTCCTCAGGAGCTGCCCCTTCATAATTAGTCATGACTAACGCATATGGAAGACTAAAATCTGGATATAAATCTACAGAAAGGTTTGTAAAGGAAACAAAACCTAAAATAATTACTATACAAACGGCCATTATGATAGTTACAGGGCGTTTAACACTAAAATTAGAAAGCCACATTACTTCTCACCACCCTGAACCACTACTGGATCACCATGGATTACAATATTCTGACCCTTTACAATTATCTTATCCCCTTCTTCTATTCCACTTAAAACCTCTACATATTCACCATCATTTAATCCTAATTCAATTTTTTGGGAGGTAGCCATTTCATTTTTTACCACAAATATAGCCTGCCTGCTTCCCTGATCAACTACTGAAACCATTGGTACTTTAATAACATCATTCCGGGTTCTTGTTGCAAAACCAACCTCTGCAAACATACCAGACTTTATCTCATGATTCTTGTTCTCTACGGAAATTGTTACGGGAAATGTTCTTGTAGTTTGATCAGCTGCGGGTGCAATAGTTTTAATAATACCTGTGAAAGGTTCATTATTTATGGCTGCTAACTTCACATTTACCTCTTGCCCAACCTCTACATTGTTAATATACTGCTCAACAACACCTACTGAAATTTCTACTTCATCTAAATTCATTACTACAGCTATAGGCATAGAAGGACCTGCCATTTCCCCTGATGACACATTGACTGAAGTAACTATTCCAGAAATAGGCGCTGTAATAACTGTATTTTGTAATTGAGTTTTTATCATATCTACTCCTGCTTGTGCCTGATTTATTTGGGCATTAACAGTTTCTGGATCAGAAAGCTGATATTGCAGCCTTGCTTGTTCCAACTGCTGCATTGAAATAGCTCCCTCTTCATAAAGCATTTCCATCCGATCCAAAGTAGTTTTAGCATCTTCAAGACGAGCCATAGCAGAGCTTTTCCCTGCCTCGGCAAGCGCTAGGCCAGCTTCTGCTTGCTTCAACTGAGCAAGGATTTCTGTTTTTTCAAGCTGAACCAGTACTTGACCCTTTGATACTCTGTCACCTACAGTTACAGCTACACTTTCAACTTTTCCCCCTGCCTTTGGAACGATAGATACACTTTCTTTCGCTTCCACGACAGCTGTCATTTTTGTAATCTCAGTAATCTCACCCCTTGAAGCTTCTAAAATTTCCACAGGGATTGGATTAACTGCATCTGCTTCAGTAACTTCAGCAGACTGTTTTAGTTTTCCTAGACCAATTACTACTCCAACTATTACTATAATGATGACTAAAGCTATTACTATCTTTTTCCCCCACATATGTATTACTCCTTTCAAATTTTAAATACCTTAGTTCCTTTTATGTGTTTCAAAATAATTTTAATATCAATACTTTCAGAAAAAGGCGTATACTGACCGACTGGACGGTCAGTATACACATTTCATTCTAATTACCTATACGTATAAAGTCAATAAAAAGTTTCACTCAAGGGTGCTATATTTTCAAAACCCAATTTTCAAATTAACCTAATACCATATTATTCTTAAAATATTAAAACATCCTTAACAAAATATTAAAACATTATTAATTTATCTGTTTATGGCCTTAGTCCCTTCAAGAGAAATTCTATCATCATTTCAATCTCTTCCTCATCATTCCAATCATTATCGGGCAGCATAATAAGCCTTGCGGCAGCATATCCCACGGTAGTACTGATTATCAACCTGATAATGGTTGAATCAGGTAGCTTTGCCAATTCCCCTTTTTCCTGAAAATGCTTAATAGCCTTTTGAAGTCGTGGCAAAACCCGTTCATTAAAAACTTCCTTTAACATTTCTCGTAGTTCTGGATGAAAGGATACCTCATTAACAAGAATTTTTACCGCAGCAGTATTTTTCGTTGCATATTCAAGTCTGTCTTCAATTAAAGCACGTAAAAAATCCCCAAAGTGCTGGTATTCTGCCTCCAAGACCTTCTCAAAATCCCTGATCAATATAGGTGCCCCAAGCTTTAAAATGGTTGGAGAAAGGATACTAAACAGCAAGCCTTTTTTAGTTTTATAATGCTTAAAAACTGTCCCCTCAGCAACACCAGCTTTTTGTGCAATTTCACTTGTAGATGCGGCTGCAAAACCCTTTTCAGAAAAAACTTCAACTGCAGCCTCCAAAACACGTCTTTGTTTATCAGTAACATCTTTTTCAGTCTCTAGATACTGTTGTAAAAGAACACCTAAAGCATCATCTTTTTTTTCATTCATTTATATTTCAACCTTTCATATTTTATCACTGCTAGGCAATTTTTTTCTTAAATTTCAGGGTACTCACAGTTAATAAGACCACAGTAAAGACCACCAAGGATGTAACCTGCCCCACGAGATAAGGAAAGCCAATACCCTTTAATACTATCCCCCTGATAATGTCCAGATAATACGTTAGGGGAATAAAGTTCCCGATGTAATAAATCAGACGGGGCATGGCCTCCCGTGGAAACATGAAACCCGACAGCAAGATGCTGGGCAGCAGAACGAAGAAGCCCATCTGCATGGCTTGCATCTGAGTCTTGGCCACATTGGAAATCAGAATACCCAACCCTAGTGAGGCGGTGATGAAAAAGAGGGTTAACAAATAAAGCTCTAATAGGCTACCCCTTATGGGAACACCAAAAACAGTAACACCAATAATCAGAGCCACTGTAATTTGTAAGTACCCCAGGACAATATATGGTACTATTTTACCAACCATTAACTCCAAGGGTTTAATAGGTGTTACCATCAATTGCTCCAAAGTCCCTCGTTCTCTTTCCCGCACAATCCCCATGGAAGTGACAAGAACCATGGTCATCGTCACCACAATACCCAAAATAGCTGGTACCATGTAATAAGCCGTTATTCCGTCAGGATTATACCAAGGGCGTACCCTTATATCATAAGGCGGACCTTCCATATTAATCTTTGCAGAGAGCATCTCCTGGGATTTAATCAAACCAATAGAATTTGCTATAGCAATAGCCTGGTTTGCAACCATATTATCACTTGCATCCACCAGTACCTGCACCTGTGCTGGAACACCCCTATTTATACTTGCGGCAAAGTCAGGAGGAAAAACGATCCCTACCTTTGCCTTACCGCTGTCTATCATTTTGTTCACATCATCATAGTTATGCGCTACATACGTAATATCAAAATAGCCCGAAGCACTAAAAGAATCCAATAACTCCCGGCTTTCACTAGTTAAACTCTGGTCAAATACTACTGTAGAAATATGTTTTACTTCTGTCTGAATGGCAAACCCAAACACTAAAAGCTGGACCAATGGAAGCATAAATATCATGCCTAGTGTCATCCTGTCCCGACGCATTTGTAAAAATTCCTTCTTTAACACAGCAATTATTCTATGCACTACATTCACTCTCCCTTTGACGTTTGGCCAGAGCCATGAATACGTCCTCTAAAGATGGAACTATAGGTCTAGGTTCTACCCCTGTTAAGTTGCGCAAATCTTCCATATGCTTTTGATTATTTAACAAGACATGGAGTAACGGACCGTGAATGGTACAGTCTTTAACATAAGCTAAACTTTCAAGTTCACTAATTTTCTCCATGGCCTGGGGTATGGCTAATTCTACAAGAAAACCCTCTAGTGTATTCCTTTTTAAATAGTCAGGAGTATCTATGGCCATCAGCTTTCCAGACGAAATAAAAGCAATCTTATGGCAGCGCTCCGCTTCATCCATAAAATGGGTAGTAACCATGATGGTCGTACCCTGATCAGCTAATTCCTGAATGATATTAAAAAACATCCTTCGGCTAGTGGGACTCACACCACTTGTAGGTTCATCCAAAAACACAATAGATGGACGGGCAATAATAGCACAACCTAAGGCTAATCGCTGCTTCCAGCCCCCACTAAGATTAGCCACCAGTTCCTTCTCGCGGCCTATTAAACCTGCCATAGCTATCATTTCTTGAATACGCTGCTGACGGACTTCCTTGGGAATACTATAAATGCCAGCATAAAAATTCAAGTTTTCCAAAACGGTAAGATCATTATATAGACTAAACTTTTGAGACATATATCCGATATGACTCTTTATTTTTTCAGTTTCCTGCAGGAGATCATACCCCAGAATAGTGCCTGATCCAGCACTAGGTTCCAGAATACCGCACAGCATTCTGATAGCTGTTGATTTTCCTGCTCCATTTGGCCCCAGAAAACCATATATTTCACCAGGCTTAATTTGGATGTTAAGTTTATCAACAGCTGTAAAATTACCAAAAACTCTAGTCAAATCACGAGTTTCTACAACGTATTCCATTAGACCACCTCTTTCTCAGCTAGTGAAACAAAGACATCGTCCATGGAAGGCCTAATTATCTGAATGGACCTGACAATAACCCCCTGCTGCTCAAGGGAACGCCGAATATCCTCCACCGTGGCTGTCTCCTGTAGCACGAGGTGATAACGGTCTCCAAAAAAGTAGAAATCCTGTACTCCAGTCAAATTTTGGAGGACTGCTTTTTGTTTTAAATTGGCCAGCAGTTCTACAACAGTAAATGGAAATTTTTCTTTAAGTCCCTGGGGTGAATCAACTTTAACTATCCTACCCCTGTCTATAAAGGCCACCTTAGTACAAAGTTCAGCTTCATCCATATAAGGTGTAGAAATTAAGATGGTCATGCCCTCTTTATTAAGCTGATATACAATTCTCCAGAATTCTTTGCGTGATTCAGGGTCAACGCCATAAGTAGGCTCATCCAAGATTAGAATTTTCGGGCGGGTCACTAAGGAACAGGTGAGGGCAAGCTTTTGTTTCATTCCTCCCGAAAGATTATCGGCAAAGCGGTCCTTAAAATCGATGAGATTATTAATCTCCAATATTTCATCAGCCCGCTGATTTATAGTTTTCTTGTCCAGTTTATACATTGCACCAAAAAAATTAATATTCTCCATCACAGTCAGATCTCCATAAAGACTGAAACGCTGGGGCATATAGCCAAGCTGATCTCTTTCAACAAGGCGTTCAGGTGCTGTGCCCAAAATGCAGACTTGGCCTGCATCAGGTGTAATAAGCCCACAAATCATCCGGATCAAGGTGGTCTTGCCGGCCCCATCCGGACCAACCAAGCCGCAAATCTCCTGTTCTTTTACCTGGAGGTCTACTGTGCTGATAGCTTTAATAGTGCCAAAGGACTTACTCACTCCTGCGGCTTTAATCATCTTGATTACCCCCGGCGAAAACCACATCAGCAGGCATGCCAGGCTTAAGAATACCACCCTCGCTATTAATCCCGATTTTTACCGCAAAGACCACATTTGTACGTTCCTTTTTGGTCTGAATAGTCTTGGGTGTAAATTCGCCTTTGGTAGCTATCTCCTCAACAATACCTTCAAAGTTTTTGGACAATCCGCTTACTGTCAAAAATACCTTTTGTCCCAAAAATACTTTGGGAAGGTCATCGGTAGGTATATAGACTTTAACCCAAAGATCATCCATATTACCAATTGTAGCTATAGAAGCCCCCGGTGTAACATACTCCCCTAATTCATAATTTTTTGATAAAACAATGCCATCAATGGGTGCGTAGATTTTTAGATCCTCAAGCATGGCATCAGTAGTTTTAAGGATGGCTTTGTTGCGGTCTATTTCGACTTGGGCGGCATTAATCAATTCCTGGCGACTGCCCGCTTGCAAAAGATTAAAACGAGCCTCAGCAGCCAGAACTTGATTTTTGCTAATTTCAAGAGCTGTCTGAGCTTTCTCATACTCTATCTGGGATATGGCTCCTGCTTCAAATAAGGTTTGTAGTCTTTCTACATCGTCAGCTCTACTGCTCAAGTTATCTAGAGCAATATTGACGTTAGCCTCAGCTTCTTTTATTTCCTGATTCCTAGCTCCTGACTTTAAGTCAGCCAGGGCCGCTTCTGCCTTTACTACACTTAATTGGTCTCTCTCCCGCTGGGTTACTAATTCATTGCGGCTTAATTCAGCTACTAACTGATCTTTTTGCACCTTATCTCCTGACTTTATATCTAAGACTTTGATTGATCCAGCCAGCGTAGCATTGAGGTGTATAGTAGTTGCTTCAATGGTGCCCGTTGCCTCTATTTCTTGCTTGTCACCTTTAAAAAATGTCTTCCAAACAGCCTGAATATCTTGCTGTTCACCCCTAAAATATGCCTGCCAGACCCAGAATGAGCCTGTTATAATTCCCAGCACTACAATAAGCAATATAATCTTCTTTCTCTTCTCCATTGCCTCTCCCCCTTTAATGTACGCGAACACACTTCTATTTAGTATTCTAGTTTTATCGATAATATTCCATATGGGTTAACACACCCACTTTTATAAGTGGCTCTAAATCAGGTGGAGTAGAGTCTCCATCTGATTCCTCAATGTTCAGCTTTGGCTGAACGACTTCACTGCTAAGGAATGCCCTTATTAATTAAATAATACCATAGTGAGTAATCACTCACTATGGTATTATAGTAACATCGTCCAGTCAGAAAAGCAATCTTAATTTCTTTACTTTGCTTTAATCTCATCGAAAAAACTAATCTCTTCAAGTGGGTGCATTGTTCTCAAACTCTCCTCTGGAACTTCCATATTCTTGAAGGCAACAGATAACATAAGCTTTATTCTATTCACCTGATTGACCTGGCTGGATCCAGGATCGTAATCTACCGGCACAATATTAGCTTGAGGATACCGCCTTTTGAGTTCTCTTACCATACCCTTCCCTGTAATATGGTTGGGTAAACAGGCAAAAGGTTGTAGACAAGCAATATTACTTGCACCACTTTCAATCAGCTCCAGCATCTCTGCCGTCAGGAACCAGCCTTCCCCAGATTGATGTCCCAGATGCATAATCTCTTGAGTCATATCGGCGAGTTCAAAAATACTTTTGGGGGGATGGAAACGCTTACTTCTTTTCAATTCTCTTTTCATCACCCTGCGATACTTTTCCAGCGTCCAAATTAAATATCGCGAAATAAGCTCTGTTTTGAAAGTTCCTGAAAGTTTTTTACGACTGTAAATGCCCTGATATGCAGAGTACAGGAAAAAATCCAGCAAGTCAGGTACGACCGCCTCAGCACCCTCTTTTTCCAGGATATCCACGATATAATTATTGGCAAAAGGGTGAAACTTGACGAGGATTTCCCCAACAACTCCTACTTTAGGCTTCTGAATATCAAGAATTTCCATGGTTTCAAACTCTCTCACGATGCTGCAAATATTCTGATGATACTCCTTCATACTCATCCTGGTTAAACTCGATTTCAATTCCTTAAGCCATTTTTCTAACAATTTATTTGTTGCTCCAATGTTTTTTTCGTAAGGTCTCACAGCATTCGTCAACCGCATAAGCAGATCCCCATAAACCATAGCCATAATGCACCTTTTGACCATTCTTTTAGTTATTTTGAATCCAGGGTTCTTTTCCAAACCACCGGTATTCAAAGATACAACTGGGATATATTCCATTCCCGCCTCCTGCAGCGCCTTGCGAATGAAACCGATATAGTTGCTAGCCCGGCATCCTCCTCCGGTTTGAGACATTATAACAGCCGTCCGGCTAAGATCATACCGTCCTGATTTAAGAGCCGCCATAATCTGACCCACAACAATAATCGAAGGATAGCAAGCATCATTATGGACATGCCGCAGCCCTTCTTCCACAACTCCCATTTCTACATCCGGCAAAATCTCGAGCTGATAGCCTTCCATCCGTATGGCTTCCTTTATTAATTCGAAGTGAATAGGAGCCATCTGAGGGGCAAGGATAGTATATTCTTGCCGCATTTTTTCCGTGAACACAACCCGTTGAGGAATATCGTAAAGTTTTTGAGGCTGAATGTTCTTCTTTTCCCTTTCCTTCATTGCTGCCAGAAGTGAACGAATACGAATTCTTACTGCCCCTAAATTATTAATCTCATCTATTTTAATCAAAGTATACGTTTTTCTATATTGTTGCAGGATTTCCTGAACTTGATCTGTAGTAACAGCATCTAGACCACAGCCAAAAGAGTTAAGCTGTACCAGTTCCAAATCACTCCTTGTGGCTACAAAACTGGCAGCAGCATAGAGTCTAGAATGATAGACCCATTGGTCCAATACCCTTAAAGGTCTTTCTACTTTTCCCAGATGATCTATGGAATCCTCGGTAAGAACAGCCAATCCCAGACCAGTAATCATCTCCGAAATTCCATGGTTAATCTCTGGATCAAGATGATATGGACGACCTGCTAGAACAATCCCTTTCCTTTGATTTTTCTGCAAATAGTTTAGGATTTCTTCCCCTTCATCCTTAATATCCTTCTGAAAAGCCTTTCTTTCGAGATATGCCTTATCTACTGCTTTATCAACTTCTTGTTTGGATACCCCAAACCTGCTGAATTCTTCGTATATCCTGACCTTCATTCTTACCATATTATCTATAGGAAGAAAAGGATAAAGAAAAGTTACATCTTCTCTTTTCAACTCGTCAATATTGGCATTAATAGCTTCGGGATAGGAGGTTACGATAGGGCAATTATAATTATTATTGACTCCCTCCATCCCTTTTTCATCCTTGGGAAGACAAGGATAAAATATCACTTTCACTCCCCGATTAAGAAGTTCTTTGATATGACCATTGGCCAGTTTAGCAGGATAGCACAAGGATTCCGACGATACAGTCTCCATACCCAATTCAAATACCTTTTTAGAAGATCGGGCAGATAATATCACCCTAAAGCCCAGTTCTGTAAATAAGGTAAACCAGAAAGGATAATGCTCATACATATTCAGTATCCGAGGTATCCCAATCTCCCCGCGTCTAGCTTCTTCCTTACTTAAAGGCTGATAGTTAAAAACTCTTTTATATTTGTACTCAAAAAGGTTGGGAAGCTTACTGGTAGTACTTTCAAGACCGGCTCCTCGTTCACAACGGTTTCCAGAGAAAAATTCCCGCCCATCTGAAAATCTGTTTACTGTCAGGAGACAATTATTGCCGCATAATCCGCAATACCTCGTACTGGTCCTTGTATTGAAATCTTCCAGTTCATCGATTGTGAGTAACCCAGTTTTTGTGTCTATCTGGTATCTCTCCCTAGCGATGAGAGCTGCCCCAAAAGCACCCATAACTCCTGCAATGTCCGGACGAATCATATTTCTTCCGGTTACAATCTCAAAGCTTCTTAAAACAGCTTCGTTATTAAATGTACCTCCCTGAACAACGACTTTTTCACCTACCTCCTCAGAACTACGTAAACGGACAACCTTGTAAAGAGCGTTTTTTACCACCGAATAAGCTATTCCTGCGGCTATACTGCCAATATCCGCGCCTTCCTTCTGGACCTGCTTAATCTTGGAATTCATAAATACTGTACAGCGGGTTCCTAAGTCGACTGGTGTGTTAGAAAACATACCCCTCTGTACAAATTCATTGAGGGGGATTCCAATGGATTCCGCCAGCGTTTCAATGAAAGAACCGCAGCCTGAGGAACAGGCTTCATTCAGCATGATGTTATGAATCACTCCGTCTTTAATTTGCATGCATTTCATATCCTGTCCCCCGATGTCCAGGATAAAATCCACTCCCGGGAGAAAATACTCTGCACCCTTATGATGAGCTATCGTCTCAATTTCCCCATGATCAATTTGTAGGGCAGCCTTAAGCAAAGCTTCACCATACCCTGTGACTACTGACGAACCGATAAAAGCTTTGGAAGGCAATTTTTTATATAAATCCTTCAGAGCTGTAATGGTTGAATTTAATGGACTTCCTTCGTTACTCCCATAGTAGGAATAAACTAGATATCCATTCCTATCAATAAGGGCGAGTTTGGTAGTCGTCGAGCCAGCATCAATCCCCAGGAAACAAGGACCGGTCACTTCCTTTAATGGCCGCTTCTTGACAGAACTCTCACTGTGTCTGAAGTGAAAATCCTCATATTCTTCTTGGGAGGTAAATAGCGGCTGAAGAAGCTTCGTCGACGACCCCAAACTATGCAAGCTCGGAATTTTTTCGTAGATAGCTTTGAATGTACAGGCCTCTCCTTTTTTGGAAGCTAGGGCCGCTCCAATAGCTACAAAATACTGGGCATCTTCCGGAGCAATGATGTTTTCGGGTCTTAGATGTAAGGTTTCGATGAAACGCTGACGCAATTCTGACAAGAAGCTTAGCGGTCCCCCGAGGAAGGCTACATTTCCTTTAATAGGCTTTCCACAGGCTAAACCTGCAATAGTCTGATTCACCACTGCTTGAAAGATAGACGCTGCAATATCTTCTTTAGCTGCACCTTCGTTCAGTAAAGGCTGAATATCTGTTTTCGCAAAAACCCCACAACGGGAAGCAATGGGATATATTACTGTATGTTTTTTTGCTAATTCGTTTAATCCGGAAGCATCCGTCTTCAGCAGAATAGACATTTGATCTATAAAAGAACCGGTTCCGCCAGCGCAAGTCCCATTCATTCTGAGCTCAGGAGAGTCTCCGAAGTAAGTAATCTTTGCATCTTCCCCGCCCAGTTCAATAGCGACATCTGTGGTAGGAATAAACCGTTCCACCGCCTGACTGCAAGCAATAACTTCCTGGATAAAAGGTACTCCCAACTGTTCTGAAGCAGAAATTCCTCCGGAGCCAGTCACATTCATGGTTACCTCCCTGGTCCGTAACTGAGTATACAATTTTTGCAAAAGATTGCTAACCGTATGCTGGACATCAGAAAAATGCCTCTGGTAATGAGTAAAAACAAGGTTATCCCTTTCATCAATAATTGCTATCTTTACTGTTGTGGAACCAACATCCAAGCCGATATGCAGGATTTTTCTCATTTCTTTTTCTCCTTTAATCCGCAGAAAATTACTCAACATCATCGTTATCTAAATTTTTAACTATCATTCTTAGTGTTCTTAAGGTTGTCATTAAATCCTGTTGATTGATATCCTTACAAGCTGTTTCTGTGAGGCTAATGACAATGGGTATCATCTTCAACATTAAGATTTTACCTTTTTTTGTAAGGTATATTCGAAAGTTTCTTCGATCTGTTTCATCAACCTTTTTTTTAATTAAGGATTTTTTGATTAATCTTTCCAATAAACGGGTAACCGTTGTTTTATCCTTTAGTGTTTTATCAGTTAAAACTGTTTGGAGAAGTCCGTCTTCCTCCCATAGTCTACCTAGTATGGCAAACTCTTCAGGTGTTATATCAACACCTTCCTTATTAGAAATATGATTCAATCTTTTTCTCATTATAATTGCGGCACGATTAATTACAAAACCAAGTGCATCGTCTACTGAAAAACTCTGGATGGTATTTTCAATCTCCTTGTCCATATCTTATTAACCCTCTTCTTTTTTGTCCTACTCTTATTATAAAACATTAGTTGCAATGTACAACTAATGTTTTTATTCATAGTTGTTATTAACAAACTAATTTCAGCTATCTAAGTAGTGTTTCTCTTGAAATATCTTAGTATTGCTTGAAATTGCATGTCCCTTTCAGACTAGTTTTCTGATAGCACACAAACAAGGGTGACACAGGAAACGTCCCCGCGTCACCCTTGTTGGGTGCACATTGATTGCACAAGCAAAAGGTGACGCAGGGAAACCTGGTCACCTTTTTGGTGTTAATTGCTTACGATTACGATGGTTCTTGCCCAGAAAAGGCCACCCTCATAAATGCCAGTAATTATTACTTCATCTTTTGCTGAAAGATAGCTGACACTTCTAGTACGGTCATTTCTGATAACCGTAGTGTCTGAATCCCAGAAAACCTGTCTGTTCTCTCTTGTTTCAGTTTCATAAATAACTATAACCTGAGCTGCCTCGTGGATATTTTCAACTGTACCTATTAGATAACGATTACTATACTTTGCTTCAATATCAACCCTTGTGGCCTGGGTTCCTTCAATTTCCAGCTCTGCCCAATCACCAAATTCTATCTCCCTTAAGTTGATTGTAGCGCCATCCTTACGTATCCTAGCATCAGATGCAACTGGAACAGTTTTTTCTTCCCCGTCATCTGTTACTATTACAATAGCCGGTGTTGCACCCAACCTAATCTCTTTAACGGTTCCCTCTGCATCATCTTCTACACTAGTAGCATAAATGCTTGTCACGTTTCTATTTATTAGGTCTATATCAATTTCGTCACCAGCATATATCTGTCTTAAAGTAAGATCCCTGTTACGATCTCTTCTGATACTAACATCTGCATCAATATAATATGTTTCTTCTTTGTCAGTGTCCTCATTTAGAATTGTCAAAGTTACATCTGGTGAATAGGAAATTTCTACTAGAATTCCTGTAATTGTTTTTTCTAAATCATTCACATCTATCCTAGTAGCTTTTGTTCCACTTGCAATCACCATTACTTCTTGTTCTTCAATTAAGTCTTCCAAGTCTATTTCTTTTTTTGATAAGATAATCTCTGTGCTATTATCAATGTTTAAGACAATTTCCCCAAGATCACTAGTGCGTTCAAGTGTAATGGTTTTATCATCTAAATCTATTTCAGTAATCGTTCCATTTATAACCCGCTGAGCATTCGACACATGGATGGATGTAATGCTTTGGTCTGAAATTACTGCTGTTACAGCCTGTCCCTTGGCCAACTGAGAGGCCACACCATTTTGATCATCAATTCTGATGATAGCACTAGAGCTAAGGGTATATGTATCAGATGTGTTATTATTTGATTTAATAGTTAATACTTTAATAGTCTGACCCACTATGTCAGTAATTTCACCTTCGAGTGTGATTTTATCAAATTGGTATTGGCCCTGATCTATATAAAGCACCTTGCCACCAGAATCCTTAATAATTTCAACCATCTCACCAGAATTTAGAGATGTTAATTCACTTATTCCTCCAGCTCTAAATACTAGAACATTTGAAGCTAAGTTAATGGGTTCGATTACACCAGAAGCATTCTCAATTGTCAGTACTGATGAGGAAATTCCAAATACTTTTCCTTTGACAGTAGTAGATGTTAACTTTTGTAAATGATTATCAACTCTATTAAGGACAGAAGCTATTTGTGCCCTTGTTAATGGGTCATTGGGATTAAAGTTACCATCAGAACTTCCAGCCATGATTTCCTTATCCTTCATAACAGCTACATAACCGCGAGAAGATAACGGGATAGATGATGCATCAAAATAATCAAGTATAACATTTTGTTTACTATTTGCTTCAGTTGTTAATCCCATTGCTTTAACAACTATTTCTGCAACTTCATGGCGGCTTACAGCTCCTTTTGGATCACTATGGAGTAGGCTACCGCTAATAATTCCTTCTCTAACAGCATAGCTCATCGATCCTGTCGCCCAGCTACTAACGTTGTCTCTTTGCACAAAACTTGCAGGTATAGTGCCTGATGCCTCACCCTGTTCACCAAGGACCCTAGCCAGCATTACTACCAGCATTTCTCGTGTAACAGGGTCATTAGGAGCATAGCGTGTTTCAGAAACCCCTCCCAAAACACCCTTTGCCTTCATTCTTGCAATATCCTTTGCTGCCCAATGGTTACCAGGAACATCACTAAATACCTGACTAGCTGCAACTGCAACTCCAGTACTTAATAAGAACACCAATAAAATCAGAACAGTCAACATTTTTCTTTTAAACATTTGTGCCACCACTCTCCTAAATTCTCCATTAATTCCTAAAAAACTACTTCAACAAGTTCTTATGAAAACCCTTTTGAAAAAACTTTATTTTCGACATTTATCAAAGATATTTTTATTTATTATCTTATTCTAAAAGTTATTTCCCCATCAATCCAACTCACTTGAGTACCAAGAAACTCAGCCAGCAATCTAATTGGAACAAGTGTAGTTCCATTTTTTATTACTGGATTTGATTGAAGAGTGGTAGCTTGTCCATTAATAAGGGCCTCTTTTTTACCTAGCCACATTTCCATTACACTTTCTTGTTTAGTAAGTGTAATCTTCTGCTCTTGAAGATTAAAATCAACCCTAAAGTCTAATTGTTCAGCAATTTGTTTAAGGGGTATCATAGTTACGGAACTTTTTGCTAAATAAGGTGCTTCACTTAATGACACAGTTTTACCATCAAACCACATTTTCTTTTCTCCAATTTTAAAGGTTATAGCCTGGGAGCTAGATGGAAGGACTGCGTTTCCTTTAAGTATCTCAATTGCCCTTTTCATTTGTTCTTCTGGATCCTCAACTATGACATCTGGTTCGATTCCCACTCCATTTATAGCCCGTTTATTCGGAGTAAGATATTTAGCGGTTGTCATTTTTAGTGCACCACCACTTGATATCTCATGCAGATGCTGTACTGTTGCCTTCCCAAAGGTTGTAGTGCCAACTAAAGTGCCTACTCCATGGTCCTGGACGGCACCTGCAACAATTTCACTAGCACTAGCACTACCCTTGTTCACCAAGACAACAAGGGGCAATTCAATGGATTCTGATGTAGAATAATATGTATTATCTCCATCTACCCTGCTTTCAATATGAAGTATATCTAGCCCGTCTTCTAAAAATGGATTTGCCACAGAAATAGCAGCACCCAATAAGCCACCAGGATTGTTTCGTAAATCAAGTATTATACTTGTAGCACCCTGAGAACGTAGATTATTCAAGGCATGAGAATAGAGCACAGGACTAGAGCTGGTAAAGCTGCTCAGTTTAATATATCCAATCTGCCCCTCAAGCATCTCACTTTCGACAACCTTGATCTCTATAATGTCTCTGGTTATATTAAATACCAAGGGCTCCGTGGTCCCTTCCCTTATTACAGTAAGTCTCACTTGCGTACCAGATTCACCTCTTATTAAATCTACTGCTCTTTGGAGTGTCATGCCTGTCAAATCTGTATCATCAACCTTGGAAATAATATCTCCAGCAATAATACCTGCTGCTTCTCCAGGTGTTCCTGATAAAGGAGCAACAACTGTTATGTAATCTTCAATTTGTTCAATTTGTAGTCCTACCCCTCCAAAGTACCCATCCATCTCCGTTTGAAAATCATTGTAGTCTTCTTCATCAAAGTACTGGGAATATGGATCAAGCTGTTGCATCATACCCTTTATTGCCATTTCTTCTAGCGTTTTCTCATCTAATTCGTCAACATACTGGTCCAATGTATATTGGAAAACCTCCTTGAAAAGATCAAGGGAATGGTCATTTTCTGCAGCTTGTAGAGGACCAGAAAAAAGAAATACTGCAATCAAAACTAAAACTATTAAAAAACTCCGTTTTCTCCTAAACATTAGCTCATCTCCTTTAGTGAAAGAGACTTCCTTTTACAAGGAAATCTCCACCAATTGTTGATTACCATCCCAATTAACCGCAGCACCAAAAGCCTGACTAACAAACCTTAAAGGCACAAGGGTACGTCCCTGGGTTAACATAGCGGGAACATCAAGATCCTGTGATGTTCCATTAATAGTTGCAAGTTTACTTCCAATCGTTAGTTCTACATTCTTGCCTCTTCCACTTAGAATTATCTTTTGCGAATCACTTTTCCAGTCAACGTTGACCCCTAATGCTTCGCTTACAGCCCTAACTGGAATTAATACTCTTCCGTTTTCCATTATTGGGGAAACATCTGCAGCAAGCAAACGACCATTAACTATTATCTTAATTCCAGAAATACTATCTAAATCAGTAGGAACCACAAGTTCACTAGTCAAATTGACAGTAGATATGTCTTCTCTTGATTTACTATTATCCATAAACACAAGTCTGTTACCATCTATTGATGGATAGGTTTGATGATACTGCTTATTACTAAAGACCATTTCTTTTCCTGAATTTAAATCGTATCCGTAGATATCCCATCTTTGGCTACGAAAATCCTGCCAAGCAATTACATTTCCAGATATCGTGGGATACTCCTGGTCCTTAGCCGCACCACAGATCAAAGTGCTTTTTTCAGTCTTAAAATCATACAGGTAAATATTACTTTGGAATTCTCTATTATCCTGATAAACTAGACGCTCTCCTTCTAAAAATGGACTATACTGATCTCTTTGCCCAACTATAACTGAAAACTCTACACCTGTATTTAAATCAGCGCCATATAAATCCCATTTTTGGTTACGAAAATCAGTCCAGACAATCTTATCACCAGAAATTGTTACTCCAACTTGCCCATCATAGTGAGCTCTTCTGTTGCCATCACTATCCAATTCTTTTCTCAAATAATTATAATTATGCTTAGCGACTTTTTTTGTTGCTTTTGTTGAAATATTATAAGCATAGATATCCCAGCTATTATCCTTGTATTCAGACCAGACTACCCATGGATAATCAACCTTTGGACTCCTTTTTTCAGAACCAACACTCGTAAGTTTAGTAGTTTCCTCAGTAGCTATGCTGTATAAATTGATGGACTGAACATCAAAGGAATTATCAATCCAAACTACATAGTCACCATCAGTATGGGGTGCAGACTGGCTGCTACTTGTGCTGCCTATTCTCTTTGTCTTCTCAGTTGAAAAATCATACATAAAGATACCTGGTTTACCATCAGCATGGTCCTCATAAACTACAATATCTCCCGAAACAACAGGATGCTCTTGATCTCCCTGCTTATCAACTAAATATGTAGAAGCTGCAAAAGCTGGTACAGATAAGATAAGTATAAGAATGAAAGTGAAGAATACTGTTGACAGTTTGCTTTTTAGCATATTATTTCCCCCTTTAAATTTGAATACAGAAGTCTTAAAATCAGAATACAGAAGTCAGAATTCAGAAGACAGAAGCTAAAATCCGCACTTCTGGGATAATGGCATATGGGCGAACCATAATTAAATTATTTTACAATTCTTAGCTTATGTAGGCTAAAAAGACGTAATGATTTGCACTGTTTGAGCAAAGCGAGTTTGCAAAGCATAGGCTTTTTAGCTGGAATAAGCTTATAGAATTGTTATAATTTAATTGCTAGGTGAGCACAGCATGCCATTTTCCTACTATAAGACAGAAGCTACAATTCCTTGCTTTTTATTCTCTTTGTAGGGCTTCTATAGGATTCATGGAAGCCGCCTTCATCGCTGGCCAAACTCCAAATATTACTCCTACACCCATAGCAAAACCAAATGATACAATAACCGAAGTAGCCGATACTGCTGTCTCTGGCCCAAACTTTCCAACCAATGCAGCACCACCGAAGCCTAATAATATTCCGATAACACCTCCTACTCCACTAATAATCATTGATTCAACTAAAAATTGTATTAGAATATGATGATTCATAGCCCCTATTGATTTTTTTATTCCTATTTCCCTGGTCCTTTCAGTAACTGAAACAAGCATAATATTCATAATGCCTATTCCACCCACAAGCAGTGAAACACTAGCAATTGCACCTAACACCAGGGTCATTATCCTGTTCATTTCCTCAACCTGCTGTAACCACTCATCCTGGGATTGTAAATGAACTGAATCAGGGCCACCATATTTTTTATCGAAAATCCTCTGAAGGTGTACTTTAGCGATTTTAGCATCTTCTGCGCTATTTGCCTTCAAGGTAATACCTTGGATCCTATTAGTGGCCATTATTCTCATTGCAGAAGTAATTGGTATAAATATATTTCTATCAGGACCCATTGCGTACTCCTTACCCTTTCTCTCCATTACACCTACTACTAAGAATTTTTGCCCTTGTATATTAATGGTTTCCCCAATTGGATTAGTATTTTTGAAAAGGTCCACTACCACCTGATCACCTACTACTGCTACCCTACGCCTATACTCAACATCTCCACCTGTTAAAAATCTTCCATCTGTAAGCTTGCTATCCGTAACTGAAAGGTAGTTCTCTGTGGTACCTGAATACCCAAACTGATCCTCATGATTTCTCCATCTAATATTACTCCAGTTTTCCATATTAGGAACTGCATTCTTTATGGAAGGAACCCTTTCCTTTAACTCATCAATATCATCTAAAGTAAACCTTACATTCCATCCTTGGGCATAAACCTGAATCACATTTGTTCCCATACTTTCCATATGCATCATCATTTGCTGCCTTGCTCCTGTTCCTACCGATACTAGAGTAATAACTGAAAACACACCGATAATTACACCTAGCATTGTAAGAGAGGATCTAACTTTATTTCCCATGATACCTAGCCATGCAGACTTAAAGCTTAATATTAAACTTTTCATGAAACCACCGCCTTATCCTGGTTCATGTCTGCTAAGGAATCCTTGGCACTTATTCTGTTCTTAACCTGACTATCACCAATAATCATTCCATCCTGAATTCGAATTAATCTTTTACAGTGATCACCTATATCAAAATCATGGGTGACCAAAACTAGTGTCATACCATGATCATTTAGCTCTTGAAAAATAGTCATGATTTCTTCACTTGTTTTCGTATCCAAGTTGCCCGTCGGTTCATCAGCTAACAATACATGAGGTTCTGATGCTAATGCTCTTGCAATGGCAACTCTTTGCTGTTCTCCCCCTGACATTTCTGTTGGTTTATGCTTTATTCTATGGGAAAGGCCAACCCTCTCTAAAGCGTCCTTAGTCCTTTTTACTCGTTCTTTTGTGGACATTCCTCTGTAGATCAGTGGCATTTCCACATTATCAGCAGCCGTTAGCTGTGGAATTAAGTTATACTTTTGAAAAATAAATCCCAATTCTCTATTTCTAATGATCGCCAGCTGCCTATTGTTCTTTTTCTGTATCTCTTGATCGTTAAGAAGATAAGTACCACCTGTTGGGACATCTAAACAACCTAGAATGTTCATTAAGGTTGACTTTCCCGATCCAGATGGCCCCATTATGGCAACCATTTCCCCATCATTTATTTCTATGCTAATCCCCTTTAAAACTTCAACCGACAATTTACCAGTAGCATATGTTTTAGTTATATTCTCTAATTTAATCATAGTATAACACCTAATACCTAACTGCTTTTTCGACCTGAGTACCACCCCGACCAAAATCTGGGTTCATCATATCCATAGAACTACCCACAACAACCATTGTGCCGAGTTCCAAGCCTGATATGACCTCTGCATATCTATCATTTGTTAATCCTATGTTAACCTCTTGTGCTACGGGTACATCCCCTTCAAGGATTTGAACAAAGCTTTGCCCACCCTCTTCATAAACAGCTTCAATTGGTACAAGCATCACATTATCTTTAGAATCAATGAACACAGAAACGTTAGCATTCATTCCTCCTCGTAACCCTTCAGGAGCCGGAATATCTACCCTTACCGGAAAGCCCGCTAAACCTTCCCTGCTTTCTCCCATTAAAGCTACATCAAAAACAAGACCTGCAAATTCAGTACCGGGCATTCCATCAACTGTGACAACTGCTTCCTGTCCTTTATGGACTTTAGCAATATCAAATTCATCAATCATAACCTCAGCCTGCATCATATCATAATTTTCAATTTTAAGAACTTTAGTACCCTCAGTAATTTTATCTGTTTCTTGCACAAGAACTTCTACAACTATTCCATCTATTGGTGCTCTAACAACCATATTTTGCATTTGATTTACCTTATCTTCAAGGTCGAGTTGAAGACTGCTTATCTGTAATCTATCGGATATTACATCTGTCATTGCATCGCCTTCCTCAACAGTTGCTATTAGGTCCCCTTTAGTAACCCAATCTCCATTTTTTGCATCTACAGAAGTGAGGTCACCGCTAACACCTGGTACTATATTTTCTTCTGCCTTATATTTTACTATCTCACCCTGCAGTTGCACCTCCTGTCCTGGAATACTGAAAATAACCTGAGGCTTCATTCCCACCTTTAGTAGCCCCGGATTATCAAGTAAGATGCTTGCTGTATAAGAAAAACCTTGTTCCCCAGGAACCGGATTACTATCAAGCTCATTAATAGTAGCCTCTAATTCACCGCTGAACTCACTGAAATGGACCTTTACGTTGTCTCCAGCTTTAATTTTACTATATACTTGACTTGTAGTCATAACTTCAATTACAACACCACTATCATCTACAATCTTGCCTACGGAAACACCTGAATCTATTTCTTCTTTTACCTTATGGGTAAAATCTGTAAGCCTTCCACTTGCAGGAGCAACTATTTTTAAAGCCTGCTCTGCACCTACTGCATTTAACTGATCAGGAGTTGTATTTAAACGCCTTGCAAGTTGGTTTTGTTTTTGCTCAAGTTCTAATTGCTTTTGTTGGACCTCCATTGCCAGAGTTCTATTTTCCAGAATCACCAGTTCCTGTCCTTGAGTAACTCTATCTCCTTCCCCTACGGCAATCCTTTGAACTGTTCCAGAAGCTATGGAGCTAACCTCCTTCTCGTCAATTGGAAGCAAGGGCCCAAAACCTTCAACCAAAACCTCTAGATTTCCCATTTCTACTGGTGCTGTTGCAATTACAGGTTCTTCATTCATAGGGTCATTTTTACCCGAGAACCATTTCCATGCACCAAATCCGCCTCCTACTAATACTGCTACAATCACTACTGCAATTACTATCTTCTTCATACATTACCTCCAGTTTTACATTTATCTATGTATGCGTGAATACTCCCTTATATATAGACTGGTTAACTGCTATCTTTGTTTCACATATTCTATAAATTTTGGAAGAATATTAGACAAGTTCTAGAAATAGTAGCCAAAACCCTTTATAGTTCTAGTTTCTTTAACCATATTTTTCAATGGTAATTTTACCCATTAATGGGTTGTAATATGAAAAAGGCCCTGAAATGCATCCAGAGCCTCTATGAAACATGGTAATCCTAAGAACCTTTATCAATTGATTAATTTAGCCTCGGTTAATAGGTTTCTAATTGCTATTGCTGCTTCTGCATAGGTGAAGGTGCCTTTCGGATCAATAGTTTCATGGGTTTTGCCATTGAACACACCTACACTAACTGTTTTCTTTACAAATTCATAGGCCCAATCAGCAATTTGATTTTTATCCTTATATTTGTCTATCCTGCTGTTATCTACTTCCTTTAACCCTGCTATATCCATTGCCCTAGCATAGATAGTCATAGCTTCTTCCCTGCTTATCTCTGTATTTGGTCTGAATGTACCGTCTGGATAGCCAGTAATAATCTCATACTCTGTAGCTATTGTTATAGCATCTGCTAATTTATTATTTAATTCCACATCAAGGAATTTACCTTGCTCTGCTACACCCGTTCTATATATTCCAAGAGCTTTTGTGATGTATTCTGCAAATTCTCCTCTAGTAATACTACCATTTGGTTCAAATGTTTCTGGGTTTTTAATTACTAGTCTTGATGCCATGTCATTTACAGCGTCTTTTGACCAATGATTTTCTACTGAAGCTACTGTTGTAGGATTCCAAATTACTGAATAGCTTGAGTTGGTTAGTGAATTTAGTTTTGCATACCATTTGCCATCTTTCTCAAATACTGTTGTTGGTATGTGTGAGAATGTTCCGTCTGGATTATAAACTACCCCAGTTGAAACTTTAGTTGGGTCAACACCTGTTGGTATTTCCATGACTCTTGTTACATAACTTGAAAACTCGGAAACTGTTGTTTCTCTTACTTCGCCAGAAGTTGTTGTTGTCTTTGCTACTACTTTAAATTCTACTGGTGGGAATAGGATTTCATGCCCTTTGACTTTTGCATTCTCTTCAATTTCTTTTAGTTGAGTTTCATTTAGTTTGTTTATTTGCACCTCTACTTCTATATCTTTCAAAGAATCTGCTTTTACATCTAAGATTGCTGCTACTTGATCAATTCCTATTTCTTTAGCAGGAATGATGTAATCTACTTTTTCAGTTGTTATGGCAAGTGTAAAGTTATTTTGGTCCATTTTCTTTACTATGTCACCAGTTAAGATACTCTTGATCTGATTTGCATTACTTGCTGCTACGGGTATTTCTACTTTGTTTTCGGTTGTACTACCACTTGTTTCATTTTCTTTTATAGCTTCATCTAATTTTTCATTTAGTGCATTGGCATCTGCTCTTAGCTCTACACTTCTTCCTCCATCTTCCTCTGTCACGGTTTCTGTTCCAGCTGCATGTTCCTGTCCGTTAACATATACTGTAGTTGCTACTTGTGTTTGTTCCGGTTTTGAATTGCTGCTATTTCTTCTATATTCAGCTGTAATGGTTAAATCACTTGTTATATTGGTAAATTCTTCATCCCAGCCTGTAAACCTATAGCCGGACCTTGTTGGATTATCAGGAGCCGTTGCGTTACTTCCGTGATATACGGTTTCTGTTTTCAGTTCTGTTTCATCCCAGTCCTTAAAGGTGACTGTGTATCTATTGAAGCTCCACTGGGCATATAAGATGACATCGGTTGTACCCATAGTTAGATTCGAACCTGCTCCGTAACTTGTTCCACTTCCATCTCTTTCTGTATTCCAGCCAACAAAGGTATATCCTGTTTTTTCAAGTGAACCAGTATTACCCAGGACTGTAATGGTTACCTCTTCTGCATATCTATTGTTATCGTTTGGTATACTTCCTCCTATACTTCCATTCCCGTCATAGGCTATGCTATTAAGGGTAACTGCTACTTCTGCTGTTAATGGACTTATACTGGTTGTCAGCTTGCTATCGTTTAATGTAATTGTACCTATTCCTTCACTATCTAGGTTCCCATAAACCTCTGCTGTAACTGTTGTTGGACTTGTTTTGTCAACTGTTGCTATATCTAGCCCATCTAATACTCCTTCAAGGCTTATATCTGATGCATATACTGATCCTGTTACTGTGTCATTAACAATGT
>Ga0209643_1000538_pt1 | contig 63885 bp, 69 predicted proteins | sample AutmiccBRH37_all_FD_187383 | JGI IMG/M metagenome (GOLD analysis project Ga0209643, IMG submission 187383) | Deep subsurface microbial communities from Mt. Terri, Switzerland - Autotrophic microbial communities BRH/37_all (SPAdes) (version 2) | ecosystem: Environmental > Aquatic > Deep... | reverse complement strand
AGGAAAAGTACATATGTCTAACTAGCCGGGGAAAACCACCCAAAGTCGCGCTGACCGCAGTTATGCGAAAACTGATCATCCTGGCAAACGCACTGATCCGAGACGACCGAGACTGGTCGCCAGAACGCGCTTGATCAAGACGGATACTCCAGTGATATTGCACGCCCTTGCCGTAGGCGGCCCGCACCGCCGCGCGCAGCACCAGGATCTGAACCCAGATCAGGGGCCAGATCACGGCAAGGTGCGGCGGAAAGCCGGGAGGCGGATGAAGCAGTGACATTGCCTGCGACTATACATCCGGACACGGAGGTGTCGGATGGATTTATTTTTGCGGCAATGAGTACGGCGGGTTTTGCGGGAAAAGTGTTGGATTGAGCCGCGAGTCCGCAGGCCCCCCACCTGTCCTTCCCCTTGCAGGGGGAGAAACCCAACCATCAGCATCGCGCAATTTTGCAGCAGGCGTTCTCCCCCTTGAAAAGGGGGAGACAGAGGGGGTTCCGGGCAGCAGAGAACCTACCCGACCGGCCGCCTACATCCGTTCCGGAACGCGAATGCCGAGCAAATCGAGTCCCGTTTCCAGCTGCTTCAGCACCGCTGACGCCAGGCCAAGGCGGCTGGCGCGCAGGGCGGCGTCGTCTTCCGCTGCGATCGGCAGGGCCGCATAGAAACTGCTGAACGATTGCGCCAGATTATAGAGATGCTCGCAGAGGACATGCGGCATCCGCTTCTCGCGCGCCTGCAGGCAGGCAGCGGCAAAATTGTCGAGCTGCAGGACCAGCGCGCGTTCGGCGTCATGGCCGATCAGGATCGCGCCAGCTTCGTTGCCGTCGGCTTCGGCGCGGCGCAGCAGCGATTTCACGCGCACGGCGGCGTAGAGAAGATACGGCCCGGTCTTGCCTTCGAAACTGGTGAACTTGTCGATGTCGAAGACATAGTTCGTGGTCCGCGTGTTCATCAGGTCCGAGAAACGCAGCGCAGCCAGCGCGACATTCGCGGCCACCTGGTGGCGCTCTTCCGGGCCCATGTCTTCGGGCAGCTTGCCGGCTTCAATGATTTTCTTCTCGGCCTCGTCGAACGCCATCTGGTTCAGATCCGACAGCCGCAGCACGCCGCCTTCACGGGTCTTGAAGGGCTTGCCGTCCGGGCCGTTCACCGTGCCAAAGCCGATATGTTCGAGGCGGCCTTCATCGATCAGGCCGACCATTTCAGCGGCGCGGAACACTTGCTGGAAGTGCAGCGCCTGACGCTGGTCCACGACATAGAGCATACGTTCCGGCGTCGGATGAAGCGTCTCCATCCGGTCGAGGATCGTGGCAAGGTCTGTCGTGTGATAGCCCGTGCCGCCACGGCTGTTGACCAGCATGATCGGCGGCATCGGATTTTTCAGCGTTGTCTTGCCGTCTTTCTCGACGGGCACGTTCTCGCCTTCCCGGCCGATCTCCACGATCCAGGCGCCATCACTCATGCGCGCGAGGCCAGCCGCCTTGAACCGCTCGATCAGGTCGGGGATGAGACCATCCACATCGCTTTCGCCCTTCCAGAGGTCGAAATGCACGTTGAGGAATTCATAGTCGACTTTCAGCGCCGCGACAGAGACATCGATGAAGTGCTTCAGCAGCGCGCGATAGCCAGGCCGTCCGGCCTGCAGCTCGGCGACGGCCTTCTGGCTACGCTCCAGCCTGCTTTCGTCTTCCTTGGCCTTGTTGCTGGCCGCCGGGTACATCCGCGCAAGGTCGTCAATCGTGACCGGCGGTTCCTCCGGATACGGACCGGTGAAGTCTGCGTCGAAATAGATGAGGCCCGGTTGTTCGTCGTACAGTTCCGTGACGAGGTGGCCCATCTGAAGGCCCCAGTCGCCGAGGTGGACATCACCCGTCACCTTGTCACCCAGGAAGGTGAGCAGGCGGCGCAGCGTGTCGCCGATCACGGCAGAGCGCAGGTGGCCGACATGCATCGGCTTGGCGACGTTCGGGCCGCCGAAATCAATCACGGTGACTTGCGCGTCGGCGGCAGGCTCGGCCCCGGCCATCTCGTCATCACGCACCGCTTCGGCACGTGTGGACAGGGCCTCATCAGAGACGCGGATATTGATGAAGCCCGGCCCGGCGACTTCTGCCGTCAGGACCATCGGGTGCGCCTTCAGGGCCGTGGCGACTTCGGCGGCAACATCGCGCGGGATCTTGCCGGCGGATTTCGCTGCGCCCATCGCGCCATTGCACTGGAAGTCTGCCAGTTCCGGCTTGTCGGAGCGGCGCACATCGCCCCAGCGTGCCTCAAGGCCCATGGCTTCAAAGGCGGCACTGGCGGCCGCCGACAGGTCTTTCGTCAGGCTGGCCATTGTTTAGGACCCGGCATCCATGCGGAAGCGTTTGCCGGCGCGATTGAATTCCAGCTCCTTGTCCGTCAGGTCAAAGCCAACCAGGATTTCGAAGTTGGAGCCGGCAATGCTCTCATCGGCGCGCGGAATGGTGATCCGGTCGATTTTCTGCGTCTCGCCATCCAGCTTGCTGGTGCCGAAATCCGCCGAGACCGTGTAGTATTCCTTGGCCAGAACCTTGCCGTTGCGGCGGGTGACAGCCACCCAATAGCTGAACGTGTGGTTGGACGCCGTTGCAGCCGGGCCTTTGCCGAAGGCAAAGTCGATTTCCAGTTCGGCGGTCAGCGGGTTGTCGCCGGCATAGCGGCAGAAGCTGCGCACGTCGGTGATCTCGCCGGTATAGGTGATGTCGGAATAGAGGTCTTCCGTGCCTTCGCTGAACTGCACGACGCGGGCAGCATCATAGATCGACCCAACGGGCGGACAGGCGCCAGCATTCTGGCGGCTGTCCAGGGCATCGGCGAAATCCTTGGTGCTGGAACATCCGGCCAAAAGTGCCAGGGTGAGGATCGGGAGAAGAATGCGCATGCGTCTTGCTGTCCTTGTTGGCCAGTATCTCTTGGCTGGGAGGCCCGGCGGCCCCATCTGAACTTGCCCAGCCTGTGTTAAAGGGCTACGCGCCCCCGTGCAACGCCGCTAAGGCAGGTGGCTCGGCATGGCAACCGGAGACAAGATGAAATGACGGAAAGGCGCCCCCTTACGATCCGCCTCGCGGCCCCCCGGGGCTTCTGCGCTGGCGTCGACCGGGCCATCCAGATTGTCGAGGAAGCGCTGCGCAAATGGGGCGCGCCGGTCTATGTCCGCCACGAAATCGTGCACAATGCCCATGTCGTCTCCCGGCTGGAGGCCCTCGGTGCCATATTTGTCGAAGAGCTGGACGAGTGCCCCGAAGACCGCCCGGTCATCTTTTCAGCCCATGGCGTGCCGAAATCGGTGCCGGCTGAGGCCCAGTCCCGCAAAATGATCTATGTCGACGCGACCTGCCCGCTGGTCTCCAAAGTGCATGTCGAGGCCGAACGCCATGACCGCGAAGGCCGTGAGATCGTGCTGATCGGCCATGCTGGTCACCCGGAAGTCATCGGCACAATGGGCCAGCTGCCGGACGGCCGCATCCACCTGATCGAGACGGTGGAGGACGCGGAAGTCTTCCAGCCGAAAGACCCGGCCAACCTCGCCTTCGTCACCCAGACCACGCTCAGCGTCGACGACACCGCCGACATCGTCGCGACGCTTCAGGCGCGCTTTCCCGGCATCTCCACGCCCCACAAGGAAGACATCTGCTACGCCACCACCAACCGCCAGGACGCGGTGAAGGTGATCGGAGAAGGCGCGGGCCTCGTCCTCGTGATCGGGGCGGAGACCAGCTCCAACTCCAAACGGCTGGTGGAAGTTGCCCTGCGCGCCGGGGCGGACCGGGCCGAACTGGTCGCCAGCGCGGACAATATCGACTGGGACTGGTTTGACGGGGTCACCCTGCTGGGCCTCACCGCCGGGGCCAGCGCACCGGAAGACCTGGTGCAGGGCGTCATCATCGCCTGCCGCGCCCGGTTCGACGTGTCTGTCGTGAACGTGGAAACAGCCCGCGAGACCGTGACGTTCAAACTGCCCCGCGTGCTGTCGGCGTAAGGTCCACTCGCCCCAACCTCTCCGATATTTAACCCAAAAAAAGATGACGCCTACGTCATTTTCCGTATTTTGCCTCTGTTTTCCGGGCGCTAACCTTTTCCCAATCCGGCCTTTCACCCTGTTTGAGCCGGAAACAAATTGGGAGAAACGCCATGAAAGTCCATCTGGTCTCCGGACCGCCCACCGAGACGCGCTACTTCAAGGATCCCGGTGAACTGGCGGACAAGCTGACGCCGGAAGACGTCGAAATCGTCCGCGAAATCTTCAACACGCCGCTGACCGGGTCCTACAATTGGGACTATGAGAGCGCGAACGCCAAGATCCGCCGCCTGTACGAGTTGGGCAAGCGCTTCAACTGGAACGCCGAAATGGATGTCGACTGGGATGTCCCGTTCGACAAGGCCGAAGGCCCGTCTCAGGCAGGCCTCAACCCGCTGCACGACCATCCGGTCTACCTCGCCATGAGCGACGAGGAGAAAAACGAGTATGCTTGGCGCTCTCAGGCCCAGGTGCTGTCGCAGTTCCTGCACGGCGAACAGGGCGCCATGATGGTCGCCTCTCAGCTCGTGTCCTGCGCGCCGACCTATGACGCCAAGCTCTACGCGTCGTCGCAGACCTTCGATGAGGCCCGCCACGTCGAAGTGTTCAACAAATACCTGCGCAAGCGCTGCAAGGTCGAATACCCGATCAATCCGAGCCTCAAGCTGTTGCTCGACAAGATCCTCACCGATTCCCGCTGGGACCTGAAATTCATCGGCATGCAGGTGCTGGTCGAAGGCCTGGCCCTGGCCGCCTTCCAGACCATTGCCCATTCGACACGCGATCCGCTGCTACGCCAGATCGTGACCCTCGTGATGCGCGACGAAGGCCGCCATGTGGCGTTCGGCGTCAACTATCTGGAGGACTGGATCAAGTCGCTGTCCGAGGAAGAGATCGAGGAGCGCGCCCAGTTTGCCTATGAGGCCTGTGCCATCATGCGCGAGCGGCTGTTCTCCACGGTGGTGGAGGAAGAATTCGGCTTCGACCGCGAGGAAGCCCGGCGCGCGGCCATTGATTCCGCCGGCGGCAAGGCCTTCCGCAACTTCCTCTTCGAGCGGATGATTCCGAACCTGAAGCGCGTCGGTCTGCTGACCGAAAGCGTGAAACCGAAATTCGAGGCGCTCGGCGTGTTGCAGTATGAGAATGCTGCGACCGACGCGGAGATCGACTGGGCGGCGCTGGAGCGCCCGCTAGAGACCGGTCCGATCAGCCAGGTCGCTGCCGAATAGGTGTGGGGATTGCCTCGGAGGATCGGGGACGCGGGCGACCGCGTCCCCGGTTTTCGTTTCAGCCGCCGATCCTGAGAACGGCCCACATGGCGCCAGCGGCGACGGCGATCGCAATTGCGAGGTGCGGCCATGACAGTTTGCTGTGATCCAGCCCTTCACCTTCGGCCTCAAAGTCTGCCTGTGCGCGGCGGCCGGTGACCATCGGACGAACCAGATTGTCCTTGAAGAAAACAAGATAGGTCGCGATGGCCGCAATGTGCAGGGCGACCAGGGCGAGCAGCACATTGAAGCTGATCTCGTGAACCTCCGCCGCCACACGCCCGGTCTCAAACGAGACGAGCGCGGCCAGCGGGCCGGATTCCAGCCCGTCCACATCCACGGAGAACAGGCCCGTGCCGACTTGTGTGCACAGCGCCAGCAACATCGCGATGACGCTGAGCGTGCCGACCGGATTGTGCCCGAAGGTTGGCCGGTGTTGTCCGCTGCGCAGGCCTTTCAGGTAGGCCGCAATGGCGCCCGGCCCGATCTGCCAGCTGGAAAAGCGCGCCGTGCGTGAACCAAACACGCCCCAGACGAGGCGGAAAGTCAGGAGGCCAAGCAGCAGGATGCCCAGCCGCTTGTGCCAGTCCATCACGCCATTCTCAGCCGTCCACCACATGGCCAGGACCATAAAGGCCGTGAGCCAGTGGAACAGGCGCAGCGCCCCGTCCCAGACGAGGATGCGGGGATCTTTTGCCATAACGGACTAGTCGTCCTCGCGGAACTTCTCGTGACAGGATTTGCAAGTCCCGCCCGTCGTGCCGAACGCTGCGCCGATGGCAGAGATGTCGCCACCTTCAGCCGTCGTAGCGAGCGCGTCAGACGCTGCGCGGAAGTCTGCAATCTTCTCGGCGAAGAGATCCGGCTGTTCCCAGATGGCGGGAAGCGCATCTGTCTTCACACCGGATTCCGGACCAGAGCCTGCCGGGAACCAATCTGCGAGGCCAGCCGACTCGACCGGCACGCTGGCGGCGGCGGCCTGAATGGCGGCCACATCCGGCTCGCTTGCCTTCAGCTGGTCGCTGATCGTCTTGAAGGCTTTGCCCATTTTCTTGAACTGGGCTTCACGCGCCTTGACCTGTTCGGCCGGCGTCATGCCATTGTCCAGCACGACCTCCTCGGCTGCAGGCGCTGTCGCCGCATCACCGGCGCTCTCACCGCTGCCACCGCATGCGGCCAGAAGGGAAACGCCAGCAATGGCGGCGAGAACGAACGAGGATTGGCGAATCTTCATGGAAATCTCCGTGGGAAAATCTTCTGCAACGATACGCAAAGCGTGTGACAGGTTCAATCGTTCCCGGCCCGGATCGGAAATTTGCCGCAACCTGCCATGGAACTAACCGTTTCAGGCGGCAGATGTCGCAAACGCGGCAAACCCGGCCACGAAATCTGACAGGCGCTGGCGCGTTGTCTCGTCGGTCAGGTGGCCCGCCTCGTCGAACAGGCCTCCGGCCCGCGACACCATCAACCGGCCCTCAAACCAGGGGCGCATGCCCAGCGTGCGGATCACGGGCAGCCAGTGATCCTGCGACAGGATCGTGCCGAACCCGCCGGGCGAGGCGCCAATGATCGCCACCGGCTTGCCGCCGAACACACCCACCGAATCCGCCGGCGGACGGGACGCCCAATCGATCGCATTCTTGAACACGCCCGGAATGCTGTTGTTGTATTCCGGCGTCACCAGCAGCACGCCGTCGGCCGCGCGCATCGCGTCTTTCAGGGCGGTCACCGCAGCCGGAATGCCCTCCGCCGCCTCGAGATCGCCGTCATAAAGGGGAATGCCGTGCAGGGTCATGCCCGTCACAGTCACACCCGGCAGGGACAGCGCCTCGGCTGCGCGCATCAGGCCGGTATTGAAGGAGGCTTTCCGCAAGCTGCCGGAAATGGCCAGGATCTTGGTCATGCGCTGGGTCCTGTGGTTTGAAATGATTGAGGATCAGTCGCACCTTTAGCACAATTTGCCGCCATGAAAGCCTGCGGGTTGCGAGTTCAAATCCCGTCAATGATCTGGCATAAGCAGGCGCATGACCACCCGCATTGCCGCCTTCTACCTGTTCTTCCCGTTCCCCGGCTTCGAGGCCGCCCGTGAGCCTTTGCGCGCGACGCTGGACGCCGCAGGGGTCAAAGGCACCGTGCTGCTCGCCGCCGAGGGCGTGAACGGCACCATCGCCGCCAGCCCCGAAGGCATCGACATCGCGCTCGCCGCCCTGCGTGCGCTGCCCGGCGCTGAGGCCCTGGAAGCGAAATTCGCTGAGGCGGACGAAAATCCGTTCCTGCGCCTCAAAGTGCGCCTGAAACGCGAGATCGTCACGATGGGCATACCGGGCACAGACCCGAACGCCATGGTCGGCGCCTATGTCGAACCGGGCGACTGGAACGCGCTCATCTCCGATCCGGACACGGTTCTGATCGATACGCGAAACGACTACGAGTTCGCCATCGGCACGTTCGAAGGCGCCATCGACCCGGAGACGAAAACCTTCCGCGAATTCCCGGACTGGTTCCGCGCTTTCCGGGAAAAGCTCGAAGCCGAAGGCCGCAAGCCGAAGATCGCCATGTTCTGCACCGGCGGCATCCGCTGTGAGAAGGCAACAAACTTCGTAAAGGCCGAAGGCATCGACGACGTCTTCCACCTCAAGGGCGGCATCCTGAAATACCTGGAAGAAGTTCCGGAAGCCGAAAGCCTCTGGCGCGGCGAGTGTTTCGTGTTCGACGAGCGCGTCTCGGTGAAGCACGATCTGACCCCCGGCTCCTATGACATGTGCCATGCCTGCAAGCGCCCGATCACGGACGAGGACAAAGCCAGCGAAGACTATCGCCCGGGCGTCTCCTGCCCACACTGCGTCGCGGAAATGACCGACGAACAGCGCGCCCGCTTTGCCGAACGCCAGAAGCAGATCGACCTCGCCCGCAAGCGCGGCGAAGCTCATATGGGCCCCGAAGCCCGCCGCCACGAAGAGGCATGAGCGGGCCGCCCCCGAAATCTCCAATCCTCTACACGTTCCGCCGCTGTCCCTATGCCATGCGCGCGCGGCTCGCTTTGTCGGTGGCACAGATGGATGTCCGGGTCCGCGAAGTCGTGCTGCGCGACAAGCCGGCGGAAATGCTGGCGGCGAGCCCGAAGGGCACTGTGCCGGTGCTGGTGCTGGAGAGCGGCGAGGTGATCGACGAAAGCCTGGACGTGATGCGCTGGGCGCTGGCGCAGAATGATCCGCAGGGCTGGCTGAGCGCGGATGCGGCAGAAGCCAGCGCGCTGATCACGCAGAATGACGGGCCCTTTAAAGGCGCGTTGGACCGCTACAAATACCCGAACCGCTACGAGGCCGAAGGCATCGACCCGCTGGAAAACCGCGCGGCGGGCCTGGAAATCCTGCGCGGCCTGTCGGCCCGGATCGCCGCAAATGGCGGCCAGCTGCTCGGCCCGGCCCCAACGCTGGCCGACATGGCGATCTTCCCCTTCGTGCGCCAGTTCGCCCATACCGATGCGGACTGGTGGAATGCGGCCGCGCCGGAACCAGTCAAAACCTGGCTGGCCGGACACAAGCAAAGCGCGCTGTTCCGCACCATCATGGCCAAGTTTCCCCAATGGGCGCCAGGCGACGCCGAACCGGCGCTTCCTGTTGCGGGCTAAGCTGCGCCCGCCCGCTTTTGACCCCTTGCAAAATCTGCCGCGCGGCGTAAACAGCGCCTTCTTCGGCACGGAGTGTAGCTCAGCCTGGTAGAGCACTGTCTTCGGGAGGCAGGGGCCGGAGGTTCGAATCCTCTCACTCCGACCATTCTCAAATGGTGACGCGCAGCGGCAGAAATCGATCCAGTGGATCGATTTCAATTTGAGAATGACCGATGCGCAAGCGAGGGCTTCGCCAGATCCGGTCGATCAAAAAGTACGAAGAAATGCGCGCTGCGCAAGCAGGTGCCAAACGCGCCATCCCGAATTCACGTTGACAGCCCCCGGGTAACAGGCATATCTGCCCGCCGCAAGGTCTTGAGCACCTGCCGCCTGCAGACGTAAGTCACGGTGAAGCTCTTCCTCGATATGATTTTCCCTCACCCTCGATGCATTTCGACGGTGGGCAATGCAGGCCCCCATCCCAGTCGGAATGCCTCTTTTGAGGAGTGAGTGATGTCTCTGCGACCATCGCCCGACAATCGTTTCCTGCAAAAATCCCCGGCGCGGGTGTTTGCGGCAAATGCGCTGCCCATGACGCTCGTCATGTTGATGAACGGGCTGCTGAATATTACCGACGCGGCCTTTCTGGGCCATTTCGTCGGTGCCGATGCCATGACGGCTATCGGCCTTGTCTTTCCAGCCATCATGGTACTGATTGCCCTGTCGTCACTGGTCAGCGGCGGTATGTCCAGCCTGCTGGCGCGCCAGCTGGGCGCAGGTAATACGGGTGGCGCCGGCGCGACATTCGCCCAGGCCCATGGCCTCGCCCTCGGCATATGCGTCATCCTGATCGCCCTGTTTCTCTGCGGCGGACGCGCAGCGGCCAATCACCTCGCCGCCGCAGATCCTACGATCGCCAACATGGCCCTTGTCTATCTTGCGATCACCATCTTCGGGACGCCCCTGCAGTTCGTACTCGGACTGCACGCGGATACGTGGCGCAACGAAGGACAGGCCGGACTGGTCGCTCTGCTATCGGTCGGCGTGACCTTCGCCAATATTGCGCTAAATTATGTGCTGATCGGACGGCTCGGTTTCGGCGTGGCGGGATCGGCCTGGGGCACGGTTCTTGCGCAGGGGCTCGGTCTCGGGCTCCTCCTGTGGCTGCGGATGCGCGGGGGACGCCCGGTGCCCTTGCAGGCGCTTCGCACGCATCGCTGGACGGGCGGGTGGGGACGCATCGCAGCGCTCGGTGCACCGCTCAGCCTCAGCTTCATCGGCATGGCCCTTGTCGCCTCCTGCGTGATCCTGTCCATGCGACTGACCGCAGGCGACGCCTATGCCGATACGATTGCGGCCTATGGCATCGTCACCCGGGTTCTCGGCTTCGCCTATCTGCCCAGCATGGCTTTTGCGCTCGCATTGCAAAGCGTGGTCGGCAACAATTGGGGGGCTGGCCTGCATGACCGTGCACGGACCGTGTTGCAAATCGCGATGGGGACGGCGCTTGTCTATTGCCTCTGCATGGAAGTTCTGTTCCTGACCGGCGGGCGCGGGATCGGCACTGCCTTCATCCACGATCCCGGCATTGCCGCGCAGGTTGCCAGCATTCTTCGTCCGATGGCGGTATTCTACCTGCTCACCGGTCCGGTTCTGGTTCTGGCGCTCTATTTCCAGGCCATCGGGCAACCGGAGCGGGCCGGCCTGCTGACCCTGTCCAAGCCCTTTGTGCTGCTGCCGGCATCTATCGCCACATTTGCCGCAGTGAAAGGCGCAGGCGCGGTCTGGTTCGCATTCCCGCTGGCGGACGGGATCATGGCCCTTTTAACGCTCGCGATTTTTATCCCGGTGCTGAGGCATCGTGGTGAGCGCGGCCAGCCAGATCTGGTGGATTAGCCCGGCGGGCCGGGGAGACCCGGCCCGTTTCCGGTTCAGACTGACCGCTTAGCCCTTCAGGATCGCGCGGACAGCTTCCAGAGCGTCTTCGGCCTTGTCGCCGTCCGGGCCGCCGGCCATGGCCATGTCGGGACGGCCGCCGCCGCCTTTTCCGCCGACCGCTTCGGAGGCGGCTTTGACGAGGTCCACCGCAGAGAACCGGTCTGTCAGGTCTGCTGTGACGCCCACCGCGACGCCCGCCTTGCCGTCTGCCACGCCGACAAAGAGGACGATGCCGGAACCGATCTTCGCCTTCGCCTCGTCGACCAGCGCGCGCAGGTCCTTGCCGCCGACGCCTTCAGCGACGCGAGCGAGCAGCTTGACGCCGCCAATCTCTTCCGGGCCTGCCGGCGCGCTTGCACCGCCGCCCATCGCGAGCTTGCGCTTTGCGTCCGTCAACTCGCGCTCCAGAAGGCGCTTTTCCTCGCCCAGCGTTGCAACGCGCTTGGGCAGGTCTTTGAGCGGCACTTTCAGGCTGTCGGCAATGTCAGCAGCGATCTGCGCACGGCCTTTGAGGTAAGACAGCGCCTCAGCGCCCGTCGCCGCCTCGATCCGGCGCACGCCCGCGGACACGCCGCCTTCCGACGTGATCACGAACACGGCGATGTCGCCCGAACGCTCGACATGGATACCACCGCATAACTCGACCGAATAGCGGCGACCTTCGCCGGTGCCCATAGACAGGACACGGACTTCGTCGCCATATTTCTCGCCGAACAGAGCCAGCGCGCCCGCCTCGATGGCTTTCTCCGGCGTGGTAACTTGCGTGCCGGTTGGCATGTTGGCGCGGATCTGGGCGTTCACTTCATCTTCGACAGCCTCGATCTCAGCCGCACTAAGCGCGCCGCCATGCGAGAAGTCGAAGCGTAGACGGTCAGCCTCGACCAACGAGCCCTTCTGCGTGACATGCTCGCCCAGCACTTTGCGCAGGGCGGCGTGCATGAGGTGGGTCGCCGAGTGGTTTGCCATCACGGCCTTGCGGCGCACGGCATCGACATGCAGCGCGGCCTTGTCGCCGGTCTTTGCAGAGCCCGACACAAGTTCGCCAATGTGGACGTGGACGCCGCCGGCGCGCTTTTGCACGTCGCGCACGATGAAGCGCCCGCCACCTGCGAAGACGATTTCACCATGGTCGCCCGCCTGACCGCCGGATTCCGCATAGAAAGGCGTCGCGTCGAAGACCAGCTCCGCCGGGCCAGGCGACAGGGTGTCTGTCAGCGCACCGCCGGCGGCGATGGCAACCAGTTTACCTTCACCTTCGGTGGCGTCATAGCCGGTGAAAGTGGTGAGGCCGGACTTGTCGCGGACGCGGAACCAGATTTCATCTGTTGCCTGATCGCCGGAGGCAAAGCCTGCCGCGCGGCTGCCTTCGCGCTGCACGTCCATGGCGGCATCGAATGCGTCGAGGTCCACGGTCACGCCACGGGCACGCAGGATGTCCTGCGTCAGATCAAGCGGGAAGCCGTAAGTGTCGTAGAGTTTGAAGGCCGTCTCGCCCGGAAGGGAGTCGCCTTCTTTCAGCGTTTCGGATTCCTTTTCCAGCAGCGACAGGCCGTTGCCCAGCGTGCGCTGGAAGCGGGCCTCTTCCTGCTCGAGCGCAGCTTCGATCGCCGCCTTCGCGCGGCCGAGTTCCGGATAGGCCTGGCCCATCTCGGAAATCAGCGCCGGGGTCAACTTGTGCATGGTCGGCTCGCGCGCGCCCAAGAGGTGGCCGTGGCGCATGGCGCGGCGCATGATGCGGCGCAGGACATAGCCGCGCCCCTCATTCGAGGGCAGAACGCCATCGGCGATCAGGAAAGCCGACGTGCGCAGATGATCTGCGATCACGCGGAAGGAGGCCAGCTGGTCGCCCGCGGCCTTGGCACCGTAGACCGACTCTTCGGCGGCGATCAGGCCACGGAAAAGGTCGATATCGTAATTGTTGTGCACGTGCTGGAGCACGGCGGCGATGCGCTCAAGCCCCATGCCGGTATCGATTGACGGCTTGGGCAGGTTCTTGCGCGAACCATCGGCCTGTTGGTCGAACTGCATGAAGACGAGGTTCCAGATCTCAATGAACCGGTCGCCGTCTTCATCCGGGCTGCCGGGGGGGCCGCCGGGGATGTCTTCGCCGTGATCGTAGAAGATTTCCGAGCACGGGCCGCACGGGCCGGTGTCGCCCATGGACCAGAAATTGTCTGACGTGGCGATGCGGATGATTTTCGAGTCCGGAAAGCCCGCGACTTTCTTCCAGATGTCCGCCGCTTCGTCATCGTCGGCATAGACGGTGACCAGGAGGCGCTTCGGGTCGAGGCCGAATTCCTTGGTGACCATTTCCCAGGCGAAGGCGATGGCGTCTTGCTTGAAATAGTCGCCGAAGGAGAAGTTCCCCAGCATTTCAAAGAACGTGTGGTGGCGGGCCGTGTAGCCGACATTGTCGAGATCGTTGTGCTTGCCGCCAGCGCGCACGCATTTCTGCGATGTCACCGCCCGGGGGGCAAACGGCGTCTCGGCACCGGTGAAGATGTTCTTGAACGGCACCATGCCCGCATTGACGAACAGGAGGGTCGGATCGTTCTGCGGTACCAGCGGCGCGGACGCCCGGCGGGTATGCCCATGCTTCTCGTAAAAGGCGAGAAAGGCTTCGCGGATCTGGTTTACGCTGGTCATATGATCTCAGGGTCCTTGCCGTATAAAATGATCCCGGACCACCGAATCCGGCGCCGGGTCTATACGGGCGATATAAAGGCCCCTTTGCTGCGCGCCAAGATTGGTGCACCACAAAGGGGCCAGTTTGCCGGACAAGAGAGACGGAACCGGCCCTGAGAGGGCGTTTTCAGGAGAAAAACGCGAGAGAGAGGGGCCGGTCAGGCCCGATCAACCCTCGGCAGCATCCGGTGCGTCATTGTCGCTATCATCGTCGGCGGACGACATCCCGTCGGACAGCAATCCATCGGAGAGCAGGCCCGCATTGCGGCGGATGGCATCCTCGATCTCATCTGCAATGGCAGGATTTTCCTTGAGGAAGGTTCGGGCTTTCTCCCGGCCCTGACCGATCCGCTCACCATTATAGGAATACCAGGAGCCGGACTTCTCGACCACTTCGGCTTTGACGCCGAGGTCAATCAGTTCACCGGTCTTGGAGATGCCTTCACCATAAAGAATGTCGAACTCGACCTGCCGGAAAGGCGGAGCCACCTTGTTCTTCACCACTTTCACGCGGGTCTGGTTGCCGATCACTTCATCGCGGTCCTTGATCGCGCCGATGCGGCGGATATCGAGGCGAACGGAAGCATAGAATTTCAGGGCGTTGCCGCCTGTCGTGGTTTCGGGGCTACCGAACATGACCCCGATTTTCATGCGGATCTGGTTGATGAAGATCACCATGCATTTCGACTTGGAGATCGAGCCGGTCAGCTTGCGCAGCGCCTGGCTCATCAGGCGGGCCTGCAGGCCTGGCAGCGAGTCGCCCATTTCGCCTTCGAGTTCGGCGCGCGGCGTCAGGGCGGCCACAGAGTCGATGACCAGAAGGTCGACAGCGCCAGAGCGCACCAGCGTATCGGCGATTTCGAGGGCCTGTTCGCCCGTGTCGGGCTGCGAGATCAGGAGATCGTCGAGATCGACGCCCAGTTTAGAGGCATAGATCGGATCCAGCGCGTGCTCAGCGTCGATGAAGGCGCAAACGCCGCCATTCTTCTGGGCTTCAGCGACAGAGTGCAGCGCCAGGGTCGTCTTGCCCGAGCTTTCCGGACCGTAGATCTCGATGATGCGGCCTTTCGGCAGACCGCCAATGCCAAGCGCGATGTCGAGGCCAAGCGAACCAGTCGGAACCGCTTCGATATCCATGGCCCGCTTGTCGCCAAGGCGCATGACGGACCCCTTGCCAAAGGACCGTTCAATATTGCTAAGCGCGGTTTCGAGAGCCTTCTGCTTGTCCACACCGGATTCCTTGTCCACGAGTTGCAGCGCTGGTTTGGCCATGAGTCGTCTCCTTTGGTCCACTATGGGGGTGAGTTTGGCAAGGCCCCCCAAAAGCCTCTTCTGAATCGTATGTACCATGTTTGTTCTGCGGAACAAAGCGGAAACTTTCTGCGCGCCGCCCTTTTCTTCGACCCGGCTTTCAGGCATGATGGGTCCCATGCTTACACGATCCAGCCGCGCCGCCGGCGAAGCCCGCCTTCGCTATCTTGATGCCGATTTCGACGTGCTCGCCCCCGGCGATTATGTCGTCTGCGCTGTAACGGGCCGGAAAATACCGCTCCAGGCGCTGCGTTACTGGAGTGTCGACCGGCAGGAAGCCTATTGGGATGCCGACGCGGCCTCCTCCCGCATGGTGCCGACGCAGGCCTGACGCGCGCATGCTGCGTAACATTCTCCTTATGGTCGTGCTGTGCACGGGTGCCTGCGCCTCCGGCCCTGCCAGCGCAGAAGTTATTGCATCCCCCACACCCGCCCTTCAGGACAGTTGCGACGGTGTTCTCACGCAGGGTGGCATCATTATCTGCCGCGGCGCACCGGGCACGGCCTTCACGGTCGCCGGACGGAAGCTGACCGCAGATGCCTCCGGCACCGCCCAATTCGGCGTGCCCACGAATGCGCCGTCCGTGATCGGCTGGAAATCCGCCAACGGCGCCTTTGGCGACCTCACCATCGCCCCGCGCCATGATGAATACCGCGTCATCGAAGGTTTCGATTGTGACAAGGTCGACGCCCGCAGCGACGAACAGAAGGCGCATGCCGGCCGCTCATGGGTGAAAAAGCAGGACGCGTTTGCCAGTTTCCATGACGGGTCCGGCGCGCTGACGGGCTTCATCAAGCCTGCCGATATGCCTGCCTCCTCGCCCTTTGGCCCAACGCGGAAATATATCGGCGTCAGCAAGGTGACGGGTGAGCCGTGCGAGTCTGTCTCGGTCCACCAGGGCTATGACATGGCCGCACCTGTGGGCACGCCTATCGTTGCGCCCGCTGACGGCACGGTGATCCTCGCTGATCCGGATCTCTATTATGAAGGCGGCGCCGTCTTCCTCGACCATGGCCATGGCCTCGTCTCGGTGTTCATGCACTTGTCCGAAGTTGACGTGAAACCGGGCGATGTCGTCTCGCGCGGCGACCTGCTGGCAACGTCCGGCAATACCGGCCGCACGACCGGGCCGCATCTGCACTGGGCGGTGAAGTGGCGTAACCCTGAAGCCAGCGACCGGGGCGGCGATTTCTATATCGACCCGGCCCTGCTGCTGGAGCTGCCGGTCACCGACTAGGCCGCGAGGGGCACCGCCGTGAACGCGATTGCCAGACATGTCAGAGATTGGATCCAGCGCGCGATAGATGCGGCGCCGGAAGGCCATGTGCCGCTGCTGTTCCTGTCCGGGCCGCAGGGCGCAGGCAAGTCGACGGCACTGGCCGAAGCGATCGCGGCCCTGAGCCTGCCTGTGGCGGGGGCGAGCATTGACGATTTCTATCTGACCCATGCTGAGCGGATGGAGCTCGCCCGGCGGATCAGCCCGCTTTTCCTGACACGCGGCCCGCCCGGCACGCATGACCTGACATTGCTGAAGCAGACAATCGCCGCCTTGCGGAAGGCTCCGCCCGGTGCAGCCACGCCTATCCCGGTCTTTGACAAGCTGGCGGACGACCGCGCGCCGGTGTCTGACTGGAGCAGCTTTTCCGGGCGGCCGGCGGCAATCGTGATCGAAGGCTGGCTGATGGGCGCGCTGCCCGATTCCGGGTCAGCCGCAGCGGCGCCGCTGAATGCGGTCGAAGCCGAAGACCGGACCGGCGACTGGCGACGGCATCAGGAGGCCGCACTGGACGGCGCCTATCGCGATCTCTGGGACGCGGCGGATGGCTTCTGCCACATCGTGCCGCCGGATTTCGCGTGCGTCCTCGGCTGGCGCCTGCAGCAGGAAGAAGCGCTCTGGGCCGCGAAGGGCCAGCCCATGCCGGCCGAACGCCGCGACTGGGTGATCCGCTTTATCCAGCACTATGAGCGCCTCACCCGCCGCATGATTGACGGCCAGCGCCGCGCTGGCGCGGAGATCCACATTGATGCGACGCGGGCTGTGGTCAGAACGTCCGGCTGCTGAACAGGCGGCGCATCATCAGGGCCGCAATGGGAAACACGAAGGCGTAGCCGAGGATGCCGACATTGCGCACCTGCATGTCGCCGCTGGCAACGCCCAGCAGGCCGAGCAGGGACAGTGCACCCGACACCAACAGCACTCGCCCGGTCCAGCGCGAAAGCCCCGCAGCGCGGAATACGCCCGACGCGCTCAGCACCGACAGGGCGAAGAAAACATCCCATGCCAGAATGTCCGCCGCATAGGCTACCGATGGCCAGCGGAAAGCAAAGACACTGTCCCAGTTGCCCGGCAGGATGCGGCTGACCGTGAGGATCAGGAAATGCACAAGTGACGTGACCCCCGCGCACATGGCCATGAAGACCAGTGCGCAGAGGCTGAACAGCTTCCGCTCTGCCGGTGCCGCCGCATGAAGCGCCGCCATCAGGACCACCAGCAATGGGGCAATCAGCAGAATCAGGAGTTCCATCGCCGTGAAATACGGATCCGGAATAGGGTCATCCGCCGAAGGAAGCGCTGCCAAGCCCGCCGCCAGCACGATGGCATAGAGCAGCTGCAGGGCAACGATCAGACCGGCCGAGAGACGACCGGCCCGGCTCACGGCAACAGGACCGTTGCCCCGGTGGTCTTGCCGCTTTCGAGGGCCTCATGCGCCTTGCCTGCGTCTCTCATGTAGAAGCGCTGGCCGATGTCGGCGCTGAACGTGCCCGTCCTCATGGAGGCGAACAGGTGGCGCGCGCCGCGGGCCAGATCTTCCGGCGTATCGGTGAAGTTGAACAGGGTTGGCCGGGTCAGGATGAGCGACCCACCTGCGGCGAGGCGTCCCGGCGGCATCGGGTCTGCCGCGCCGGACGCGTTGCCGTAGGAGATCATCCAGCCGCGTTTCTTCAGGCTGGAGAGGGATGCTTCGAAGCTGCGCTTTCCGACACTGTCGAGAGAGACATCGACGCCCACACCGCCCGTCAGCTCACGTACTTTCTTCGCGACATCATCATAGCCGACGATCACGTCACTGGCGCCGAGTTCTTCGGCCTTTTCAGCCTTCTCCGGCGTGGACGTGACGGCGATGACGCGCGCGCCGAGGCTGGCGGCCCAGGGCGTCAGCACGCTGCCGACACCGCCGACCGGTGCCCAGATCAGAACCGTGTCACGGTCTGTGATCGGGCGGATTTCGAACAACAGCATCCAGGCGGTCAGGCCCTTCAGCAGAACGGCAGCGGCGTCTTCCTCGGAAATGCCCTCGGGCAGGATCACCATGCGGCCCGCCGGGCCGGTGAAGTGCGTGGCATAGGTGCCGCTGCCGAGATAGGCGACCCGGTCGCCGGGTTTCACATTGGTCACACCTTCGCCCACGGCTTCGACAATGCCGGCCCCTTCGGAGCCCTGCACAAAGGGCAGCTTTGCAGGGTACAGCCCGGTGCGGAAATAGGTGTCGATGAAGTTGAGACCGGAAGCGGCCTGTTTCACCAGTGCTTCACCAGGGCCGGGCGGGCGCGGCTCGAAGGTTTCGACCTTCAGCACATCCGTGCCGCCGGTCTCGTGCATGATGATCCTGTAAGCTTCGCCCATGTCAGTGTCCTTCCGTGTCCGGCGTCTTGGTGCGCGCCTGAATATTCAAGAGTTCGACGCCAAGCGAGAAGGCGATGGCGAAGTAGAGGTAGCCCCGCGGGATATGGAAACCGAGCCCGTCAGCCACAAGGGCAACCCCGACAAGAAGAATGAAGGCCAGCGCCAGCATCTTGGTCGTCGGATGGTCTGCAATGAACTTTGCGAGCGGATCTGCGGCGACCGCCATGACCAGCGTGGAGAGCACCACGGCGGCGATCATGACGGCCAGATTGTCTGTCATGCCCACAGCCGTGATCACGCTGTCCATCGAGAAGACGATGTTGATGACCACGAGCTGGATCAGCACGGCGGTGAAGCTCGATTTCGCGGTGGATTCCTCATGCCCGGTCCCTTCGACCGAGGCGTGGATTTCCTGCGTGCCTTTCCAGAGCAGGAACAGACCACCGGCGAACAGGATCAGATCTTTCAGCGTCACCTCTTCGACGTGGTGCATTACCTCCTCGCTGCCGCCGGAAGCTGCGACCGCCAGCCAGTGCGGCAGGTGGAACAAAGGCGACTTGTCGAGCTGCAGGATCCAGAAGATCAGGCCCAGCATCAGGATGCGCAGCACCATGGCGCCCCAGACGCCGACGCGGGTGGCGCGCTTCTTCTGCTCGCCCTTCAGATTCCCCGTCGCAATCGAGACGAAGAGGAGGTTGTCGATACCCAGCACGACTTCCAGGAAGGTCAGCGTGGCGAGGCTGCCCCAGAAGGCGGGCGAAGTGAGAAGTTCGGTCATGGTGGAGCCCCCGGGGCGTAACAACAGATGTGTGGTAACTGAACCGTGCTGCGCGGTGGAGCGCAAGCCCGACTCGCGGTCTGTTCCCGCCATGGATCTGTTCGGACATCTCATCTGCGGCGTCGACGAAGCCGGGCGTGGCCCTTGGGCCGGGCCTGTGACGGCGGCGGCGGTGATCCTCGATCCGGCAAAGCCCATCGAGGGCCTGACCGATTCCAAGAAGCTGTCGGAAGCCAAACGCGACCGGCTGGCGCCGCTGATCCGCGAGCGCTCGCTCGCCTGGTGTGTCGCCCATGCCAGTGTGGAAGAGATCGACCGGATGAACATTCGCGAGGCAACTTTCCTCGCCATGCGGCGGGCGGTGGAGGGGCTACAGCAAGCCCCGGCGCTCGCGCTAATCGACGGAAATGCCCTGCCGGGCGGCCTGAAATGCGAAGCCCGCGCCATCGTGAAGGGCGACCTGACAGAGCCCGCGATCTCCGCCGCCTCGATCCTCGCCAAGACCGTGCGCGATGCCCTGATGCAGGAACTGGACGCCGCCCATCCCGGTTATGGCCTCGGCCAGCACAAGGGTTATGGCACGGACCTTCATGCCGAAGCGCTCACCCGGCTCGGCCCGGCACCCTGCCACCGGATGAGTTTCGCCCCGGTGAAGGCTGCGGCGGCAGCCAGGCCATAAGGGCACGTTCACCGGAAGAGGAAAACCGGATGATCCTGGAGTCTGGCACGCGCCGGACCCAACCTTTGAGAAGGATCGTTTTCAGAATTTGTCCGCCAAGTCTGCCAGCAAGGTGATGGCGCCGCATACTCCAGTCGAGGCAGGTCCGGCATAGCGGTCGACGGGAAGCCGGAATTTCATCAGGTCTGATGTCGATCCGATCGAGCGCTGCCCATCCTGCTGGCGTAACTGTCAGTTTGCTCCCCTCGTCGACGATCAGACCGCCACTGATCATTCGATCATAGACAAGCACGCCGAGCTCTCCGGCAAGATGATCGTAGCAGATCCGAGCCCTACGCAGATCTGGATCGCGTGGACCTGTTCGCGTACGCGAGCCATTCCGGCGCTCCGAAACACAGAGCAAGGTTTCCAGCGCAAGCGCCACATCGGCGCCGCCAAGCCGGTAATAATGGTGTCGCCCCTGCACTTCACGCGCAACAAGGCCGCCATCCAAAAGCCGGGCGAGATGTGAGCTGGCCGTCTGCTTGGTCACACCAGACAGGCTAGCCAATTCTCCAGCGGTCAGCGCGCGACCGTCCATCAAGGCCAGCAGCATATTGCTGCGGGCGGGATCACCGACCAGAGCGGCGACGCGGGATATGTCAGGTCCGTCTTTCATGGTTCGAGGGTAATCGAACCATCATGACGGTTCAAGCGGTTAGAAAGTGGCCTTCACAATCGAGGAAACCTCCATGATCACTTGTTTCATCCGTTACCAGATAGACCCCTTCAAGAAAGACGCTTTCGAACACTATGCCCGCCAGTGGGGCCAGGCGATCCCGCGCTGCGGAGCCGACCTGATCGGTTATTTTGCTCCCCATGAAGGTTCCACCACGACCGCCTACGGCGTATATTCATTGCCGTCGCTGGCGGAATACGAAGTCTATAAGGCCCGCCTCGCTGCAGACCCGATTGGAAAAGAAAACTACGCGTTCGCCAAGCGGGAACAATTTCTACGCCGTGAAGACCGGATATTCCTCAAACTTGCATCTACTCCGCATGGCCCGCTGGTGAAACCATGATCGCGGTCGTTTTTGAACTTGAACCGGCCGAGGGCCGCGCGGACGACTATTTCGACCTCGCAGGAAAGCTTCGCCCTTTGCTGGAAACAATAGACGGTTTCATCTCGATTGAACGATTCGAGAGCATCGCTGTGCCGGGTCGCTACCTTTCCCTGTCCTTCTTCGAGACCGAAGCGGCTGTCCAAGCATGGCGTAACATGGCCGAACACCGCGCCGCCCAATCCGCAGGGCGAGCGGATATCCTTCAGAATTATCGGCTGCGCGTGGCAACAGTGGTGCGCGACTATGGCAAGGCAGCAAGGGCCGAAGCGCCACCTGACAGCCGCCTTGTCCATGATCCGGACACCGCTGGTTAACGCGCTGTTAACCGTCTCAACCCAGCTTCGCGGGAAGTTTGGGAGACGCGCATGATTTTTCTGTTTGGCTGGCATACCTGGTGGGGTGAATCGGGCCGGCCGTACCGGTTCAAGATCACGCTGACGCGCAAGGGCCTGCCGGATGATAGCGGCATCTATATCTTCGTGCGCCGCCGGTTCGTGTTCTTCCTGCAGCCGCTTTACATCGGCAAGGCGACCAATTTCCGCTCGCGCCTGATCGGGCATGAGCGCTGGTGGGAAGCCTGGTGGAAACGCGGCGCCACGGAGCGTCACGTCCTGATCATCAAGAAACCGGCAGACCGCGCCCGGATTGAGGAAGACCTGATCCGAAACTATCAGCCGCGCATGAACGACATCCTCGTTCCGCGGAATGGCGACGACGCGCCGAACAACAAGCGCCTGCGCCGCTGGTGGAAGGTCAAACGCTGGTTCCGGATTCCGTTCCTCACCTAGACCACAGGCGAGACATCCACGGTTTGCCAGATCAGGCGGCAGGGTGACGAGGTGGACAGGAAGGCGATGTCAGCGGCATCGCGCCCCACACCGATGCGGACGATGTTTTCCACCGGCACCAGCCCGGTCGGATCGACCAGCCACCAGGCATGATCCAGATAAACTTCGAACACGGCATGGAAATCCTGCGGCTTGAGGCCCATCGCATAGGCGCTGACCGCGCGGGCCGGAATGTTGAGCGCGCGGCAAAGCGTAATGCCGAGATGTGTGAAGTCGCGGCAAACGCCTTTGCGCTCCACAAATGTGTGCTCGGCCGTCGTGTCGGAACTGCTGAACCCGAAGGCATACTCGATGTTTTCGTACAGCCAGCCCAGCACCGCCTGCACCATTGCGCCGCCCTCCGGGATCGCCCCGAACGTGCTCTCCGCGAATGAAATGAACCTGTCCGAAGAACAGTAACGGCTGGGCAGCAGGAAGAGGAGCGCTTCGACAGGAAGGTCAGTCCATGCGTGCCGGATCGCCCCCGGCGGCAGGAGAGATCGCGCGCCATTGTCGACAATCGCCTCATACCGGATGCGCACATCGCCAGAGAGTTGCGCCCGGAACCGGCGCTCGCCGCGCGCGTCTGCCGGGTCGAGGACCAGCTTTGGCAGCGGATCAATCACAAGGCTTTCCGACAGGACGGTCTGGTCTGGCGAGGTCGCAGCGTGGACCGAAACAACAGCCCCGGTCTCTGGCAGGAAAGAGTAGTGCAGGTCTGACGACACGTGCAGCTTCATGAAGGCCCCCGAAATTGGAAATACGTCCGGTCAAACGCCTCATGGCACAGCCCGCGCCCGCCGTCTTCCGGACTTGTGCGCTGGCGCCCTGCCATGGCAAAGCTGCGCGTCATGGCAGATGATGTTTCCACTTTCACCGGCGCCCCGCCACTTTTTGTCGACGCTCCGGATTCGGTGAGCTTCAAGAAGCTGCGCAAGCGCCTCGTCCGCGGCGCGCTGCAGGCGATTGATACCTACGGCATGGTCGACCGGCGCGCGGTCGAGAGCGGCGAGCGGGCGCGACCGAAATGGCTGGTTTGCCTCTCCGGCGGCAAGGACAGCTATGGCCTTCTGGCCGTGCTGATGGACCTGCAATACCAGGGCGCCCTGCCCGTCGATCTGATTGCCTGCAATCTCGACCAGGGCCAGCCGGGCTTTCCGAAACACATCCTGCCGGAATGGCTGAACAAGATCGGCGCGACCTATCGGATCGAGACCGAAGACACCTATTCCATCGTCACCGACAAAGTGCCGGAGGGGCGCACCTTCTGCTCCATGTGCTCGCGTCTGCGCCGGGGCATTCTTTACCGGCTCGCGCGGGAGGAAGGCTGCGAGGCCATCGTGCTGGGCCACCACCGCGACGACGCGCTGGAGACGTTCATGATGAACCTTATCCATGGCGGGCGCCTTGCCGCGATGCCGCCAAAACTGCTGAACGATGAGGGCGATGTCATGGTGCTCCGCCCTCTGATTACGGCCGCTGAGGACGACCTCGAAAAGTTCTCCGCCGCGATGAATTTCCCGATCATCCCCTGCAATCTCTGCGGCAGTCAGGACGGCCTGCAGCGTGTCGCCATGAAGCAGATGCTGACCGAGTGGGAACGCAAGAAGCCCGGCGTGCGGCAGGTCATGGCCCATGCCCTCGCCACCGTGCGGCCGAGCCATTTGCACGATCCGCGCGTGTTCGATTTCCTCGGCCTCGCCCCCGGCGGTCAGGGCGAAGACGACCCGAACGTGCCGTTCTAGGGCAGTCCGCTATTTCAGCAGCGTGCCCATCGCCAGACGGCGCGCGAGCAGCCAGGCCCCGGCCAGCGACATCATCAGCCCGCCAAAGGCAAACGCCTTCATCCACCAGCTGGCAATGGTTTCCCGCGCCGACCAGTCCATGATGTGCAGGCCCCACATCAGATCGAACAGACGCCAGATGCCGGTGCGAACGGCGCGGACTTCGCCTGTGTCGGGGGTGACCCAGAACGTGGCTTTGTCCTTGCCTTCAAATTCGATCCGCCACATCGGTTCGCCTTTCCGTCCGGACTCGGAGGGGGCCGCTTCCAGCAGGCTGGCCGAAGCGATCTCACCCTGCCCGGCCCAGTTGTCGTTGGCCACGGCGCGCGCGCCGGCCTCATTGAGCGGGGTCAGTTTCGTGCCGGTCGCGGCATCGAACATGTCCGCTCCGGCCTCCGTCTCCACGACATAGACTGCGCGCCCGAGCCAGGGCTTCAGGCTGACCTTGCTGGCCCCGGCGGCGAGCGTGTCGATCGGCACAAAGCCCGCCTCCGGCACAACCAGCGCATCTGTCACCGGCGCGCGCAGGTGCGTGCCGCGCACGGTCTCGATCGGGAACAGCGTGAAATAGAGGCCGGACACCATCCACAGCAGGATCTGCGTGCCGACAACCAGTGCCAGCACATTGTGAATCTGGCGCATGCGCCGGGTGAACTTCCGTATCATGTCGCTGACCTCTCTGCGCCGTGCCTCTCCGATTAGAAGCGGCAAGCCCAGTGCGCAAGCGCCGGTAGAGGTATTGCTCGTCACCGTGCGTCTCCCACCGTCTCCTTTTGTAACACCTCCGTCTCTGCCGCGCCTTCGTATCCCCCCTCCGTCACCGAAGGTGACGGAGGGGGGAACACAAGCGGCCGGAGACGCGATCACGCTCCGGCAAGATTCCAAGTTTCAAGCAGGCCTCAACTCGTATCCGCCCAGCCTTTCAGCGCCTCGTTCAGGAGCTGCGGCAACAGGCTGGCGACGAGGCCAAGTTCCGGGTCCAGGCGGTGACGCCCGGCCATCGGCACCACGTGCGGCCTGGCTTCGCCCTTCGCCTGCCAGCGCTGGATTGTGCGCGCGAGGCGCTTCGCATGCGGTTCCGGATTCTTCAGAATTCTGATCAGCGCCACGAGGCGCGCGATGACCGGCGCGGCGTCGACGGACCGTTTAGGGACCACATAAACACCGTTTAAACACCGTATAGGCGGGCCGGCCTTGGGCGGGGCCAGACTGAAGCCGGACGGCTGCGGGCCGAAGCTGGCGGTGACGTCTTCGGCGCCTTCGATTTTGGGTGCGGGTTTGGATGTGCGGGGCTTCAGGGGCGCGAGCTGGATAGAGAGCGCCATCAGCATGATCAGACGACGGATCAGCACGGCGATGACTTTCATCTCGGCCATGCATCGGCGTTTGAGGCTCTTCGTGATCGTCTTTGGTTTCAGGTGCAGGTTCGCCCGGCTGGCCGTGTCGGCCAGCGCGTAGAGGGCGGCGCGGATACCCTGTTCGAGGAAGGTGGTGTTGTCGGCCATGCGCGAGAGCATACGGGCGCCGTGAGTCCGGGAGGATAAAGGGCCGGCTCGCGCCCCCTTCTCCCTCGGGAGAAGGGCCGGGGATGAGGGGTCACGGAGTAGCCGCGTGTGCAGTTATTGCTGGAACTGAGCCGCCCCTCACCCCTGCCCCTCTCCCAAGGGAGAGGGGAGTCTGGCCTGGGGGGATAAAGGCCCTCGCCTCACACGCCCGGCAAACGCGGGCCTACTCGCCTGCCCCGGTCTCGACCGTCAGCTTGTAGGGAATGAAGATTTCCAGTTCGAGCGGACCGGAGGGCTGGGTGATCACGCGGCTTTCCAGCCCGGTTAGCGAAACCTTCGAGGCCCGGAACACTTGCTGGAGTGACCGGACTTCCGCCTGCAGATCATTCAGCAGCGCTTCGCGGTGCTTGTCCGTGTGGCGGGCACCGAGATACTGCTCGTCGCCCAGAAAAGCCTCGGTCCGCCCTGCGGCTTTGATATCTTCCACGAACTTGCCGGCGCGTTCCATCAGCTTGTCGAAAGACTCGCCCGGACGCGTGTCGATGCTCATGATCAGGGTGAAGCTGCCCTGGGCGCCATAGGCGCTGTAGATGTCATCAAACAGGACCGTATCGATCGGCGCGCTGCTTTCGCCCAATGCCCCGCCTTCGAGCGCATAGCCTTGCGTTTTGGAAACGGCGGCTTTCAACCGTTCGAACATCGTGGCAAGTTCGGCCTTGCGCTCTGCCGCGTCGCGCGTGCCGCTCTGGTAGGACACGTCGACCTGAATGAAATCAGCCTGAACACGGCGATAGATGGCGGGGGCAGCGAGCAGGTCATCTCTGTCGATCATACTGGCGGTGACTGTGATGCTCTGTAAACGGCCTTCCTGTGCGTGGGCGCCTCCGGTCGCGAAGAGTGCGGTGAAGCCAGCAACGATCAGAAAATTTCGCATTGATTTCGTCCCTCCCTGAGACACCTGAGCCTTGCTCCCTTAAGTTGTTGCGTCAACAAAAAAACGCGCGGCCCGTTTCCGGGCCGCGCGCTGATCTTGTGTGCCTGAAGGGCGCTTATTTGCGCCAGACAGCGGCCATGGCCGGATCTTCTTCCTCGCCGGTATAGCGGCGGGTTTCGGCGCGGCCGACCACCATGTGGTGGACTTCGTCCGGGCCGTCTGCCAGGCGCAGGGTGCGCTGGTTGGCATAGAGGCGGGCCAGCGGGGTCCACTGCGACACGCCTGCGGCGCCGTGCATCTGGATCGCCTGGTCGATGATCTTGCAGACGCGTTCCGGCACCATGGCCTTGACCATGGAAATCCAGACGCGGGCCTCTTTGTTGCCCAGAACGTCCATCGCCTTGGCAGCCTTGAGAACCATCATGCGCATGGCTTCAATTTCGATCCGTGCACGGGACACGATCTCGATATTGCCGCCCAGCTTGATCAGGTCACGGCCGAAGGCCTGACGGGTCATGCCGCGCACGACCATGAGGTCGAGGGCTTTCTCTGCGGCGCCGATGGAGCGCATGCAGTGGTGAATACGGCCTGGGCCGAGGCGCAGCTGCGAGATCTCGAAGCCACGGCCTTCGCCGAGCAGCATGTTTTCCTTCGGAACACGGACGTTCTCGAAGCGGATGTGCATGTGACCATGCGGGGCATCCGGATCGCCGAACACGTGCATCGGGCCGACAATCGTGACGCCGGGGTGCGGCAGCGGGCAGAGGATCTGCGACTGGCGGCGGTTCACATCCGGGCCGTCATTGGTTTTCACCATGCAGATCATGATCTTGCAGCGTGGGTCGCCGGCGCCGGAAATGTAGAATTTCTCGCCATTGAGCACCCATTCGTCGCCGTCGAGCACAGCGCTCATGGAGACGTTCTTGGCATCCGACGATGGCAGGCCCGGCTCTGTCATGGCGAAGGCGGAGCGGATCTTGCCTTCGAGCAGCGGCTTCAGCCATTGTTCCTTTTGCGCAGCCGTGCCGACGCGTTCCAGAACTTCCATGTTGCCGGTGTCGGGCGCCGAGCAGTTCATCGTTTCCGAAGCCAGCGGCACTTTGCCAAGCTCTGCAGCGATATAGGCATAATCGAGGTTCTTCAGGCCTTCGCCGGTTTCGGCGTCGGGCAGGAAGAAGTTCCAGAGGCCTTGTTTCTTGGCCTCGTCCTTGGCTTTTTCGAGCACTTCGAGCTGGCCGGGCGCGTAGGACCAGATGTCCTTCTTGCCTTCGCCGAGGCGTTCGAATTCTTCGTGCATCGGCTCGACGACCTCTTTGATGAAGGTCTTCACGTGCTCATAGAGCGGACGTGCAGCCTCCGACATGCGAAGGTCATTGAGTTCTGCTGATGCATCCATTGAAAAACCGCTATCGGGCATCTGGAGCCTCCTTTTCTATCCTGTTGGGGTTCATTGGTACGCCTTGGGGCCATCGGGCCGCAAATTCTTTCTTTGCAATGTTTTCTGACGCCCCTGCCCTTGGCGCCTTCGCCAGAACGGGTTTAGGGGAGCGGACATGAGTCCGATTGCTGCCGCCATCATTCTCGTCACCGTGCTGGTCACGAGCTTCCTGTCCGGCATATTCGGCATGGCCGGTGGCATTATTTTCATGGGCGTTCTGACGGCGCTGGTGCCCGTGGCGACGGCCATGATGATCCATGGCGCCGTGCAGATGATCTCCAACGGCTATCGCGCGTTCCTGTGGCGCGAGCATATCAACTGGCGCATCTTCCGGCGCTACGCGCAGGGCTCGGCTGTGGCCGTGTTGTTGCTGTTCGCGCTCAGCTGGCGGCCGGACAAGCAGACGGTTTACGTGCTGCTGGGCCTCGTCGCGATGCTGGTCTGGCTGCCGAAGCAACTGCTCGATCTGGATATCCAGAAGCGGTTCCAGGCCGAGGGCGCGGGCTTCGTCGTGCAGGCGCTGAACACGGTGGCAGGCGTTGCCGGGCCGCTGCTGGACCAGTTCTTCGTGCGCACAGACATGCCGCGCCATGAGATCGTCGCGACCAAGGCGGTGACGCAGGTGCTGGCGCACTTCGTGAAGATCCTGTTCTGGAGCATGCCGGTCATCGCCGCGGCGGGTGTTCAGGCGCTGCCGCCCTGGTGGCTGATCCTTGGCGCTGCGCCCCTGTCCATGCTGGGCACGACGCTGGGCGGCAAGGTGCTGGACCGGATGAGCGACGTGAACTTCAAACGCGGCATGAAGTATCTCGTCACCGCAATCGGCGCGGTCATGCTCATGAAAGCTGCCGGCTGGCTGTAGCGCCGCGCGCATCGGGGGAACTCCACTGTCGATGGGGGGACTATGCCCCAGGCTCGACTATTCGGGAACTTTATTATATGAAGCACAATCATCACTGGTGGTGATGTATTGGAGCGCATCATGAATCTGCGGTCGATGGACCTGAACCTGTTGCCGGTGCTGGAAGCTGTTTATGCCGAGCGCAGCCTGACGCGGGCCAGTGAGACGCTGAACATCACCCAGCCTGCCGTCAGCAATGCGCTTTCGCGCCTGCGCACGCATTTCGAGGACCCGCTCTTCGTGCGCGAGGGGCGCGGCGTGAAGCCGACAGCCATGGCCGAAGCCTTGATGCCCGCCGTGCGCGATGCGCTCGACCGGCTGCGCACGGGGCTTGAGCCGCGTTCGGCGTTTGAGCCGTCGCGCTCGACCCGCGTGTTCAACATCGCCGCGCGCGATGCCGGCGCGTTCATCCTCGCCCCGGCGCTGGCCGCGCGGCTGGAACAGGAAGCGCCCGGCGTGCGGATCTCGTGGAGCCAGGTGCACCGGGCCGCCGTGGCGACCGAGCTTGCCTCTGGCCGGCTGGACCTTGCCATCGACGTTTCAGACCTGCGCGGCGCCGACATGGAGCGAGCCGTGCTGCTGACAACGCCGTACGTGTGCGTGCTGGCGCCGGACCATCCGTTTGCAGACGAACCTCTGACGCCGGAGCGCTTTTTCGAGCTGCGCCACATTGCTGTGTCCAGCCGCCGCGAGGGGCGCAGCCTGATTGAGGAACTGGCCCGCACCGCCGGGCGTCGCATCACGCCCGCCCAGCGCCTGCCGCACTACATGCCCGCGCTGGAAATCGTGCGCCGGACGCACCTCGCACTGACGGCGCCGCGCCCGATTGCGGAAGGCGCGGGCCTCGCCCTGCTGGACCTGCCATTTGACTTCCCGGCGCCTGAGACCGTGCTCTACTGGCACCGGGAATATACCGAAGACCCGGCACAGACCTGGCTGCGCGGCCTGATCCGGCAGGCGGCTAAAGCGTTGACACTTCCAGCGTCGGCATGATCGCGTCGATGGTGGGTTGGCGGATCAGCATCTTGTTGCGGTGATAGGACCTGTTGGCGATGGCCTTCAGGCCGGTTGCGACCTCCATGGCGGCGTCCATCAGCTCGCCCGCCTCGACCACACGGTCCAGCCAGCCGACCGGCACGGCTTCGTCCGGCGAATAGAGTCGCGCCTGCACGATGGCTTCGGTCAGATAGAGCGGGTTCAGCCGCGCACGCGGCAGTTCCACACCAAAGCCCGGCAGGGTCATGTTGTTGATCGTCTCGTTGGCGCCGATCTTGTAGGCCCCGCGCGTACCGATCCGGGTGTCGCCGCCGAGCAGCAGGAAGGCGCCCATGGCAATCGAGTGCCCGGTCGATGCAATCACGACAGGCATCTTCGAGGTAAACAGGCGCATGGCCAGCTTGCCGCCGCCGACGACCATCCTGCGGACATCCTCGCCGCTGGCCGAGGCCATGAATTTCAGGTCGAATCCGGCAGAGAACCTGTCCGGCCGTCCGGTCAGGACCAGAACCTCGCCATCCTTCTCGGCCTCATCGAGGCAGGCATTCACCGCCTCCAGCATGGTGAGGCTGATCGCATTGGCCTTGCCGTCGTCCATGGTGACGATGGAAATGCCGTTCTCTGTTTTGACGGTCGCGGTCATGGGAATCTCCTTTTGCGGCACAGGGCACGGCTTTCCATGAGGGAAAGCAAGCGTTTCCAGGGCGTCAGGGATGAAAGGCGGGGTTTCAAAGGCCCTCACCTCCCATTGCTGCGCAATGGGCCCCTCCTCTCCCAGAGGGAGAGGGGTTTACCCGTGCTCCGCGTCGCAACCCCTCTCCCTCTGGGAGAGGAGGGACCCGCGCCCGAAGGGCATGGGAGGTGAGGGCCTTTTACCCCCGCCTGGCTTTGAAGAAATCCTTCAGCAGCGCGCTGGCTGCTTCGCCGCGTGCCTCGTCCTGTTCGACCTCTGGCCGCCAGTGGCAGGTTGGCTGGTCAAAGAAGCGGGCGCCATGGATCACCGCGCCGCCTTTCGGGTCGCAGGCGCCGAAGACGAGCTTGCCGATGCGGGCGAGGCTGATCGCGCCAGCGCACATCGCACACGGCTCCAGCGTCACATACATGGTCAGGCCGGTGAGCCGGTAATTGCCAAGCGTCTCCGCCGCCGCGCGCAGGGCAACGATCTCGGCATGGGCGGTCGGGTCGTTCAGATGGATCGGACCATTGGCGCCCTCGGCCACGATCTCGCCCGTCTCAGGATCCACGATCACCGCGCCCACAGGCACTTCGCCCGCCTCAGCGGCGGCGCGGGCCAGTTCGAGCGCACGTTCCATCGGATCAGCGAGAATTGTCATGAAGATGAGATCGCCCTAGACGGGCCGGAAGTAAACCCGGAACACTACCGAATGCGCATCATTGCCGGACAGCACAAGGGGCGCGCGATTGTCGCGCCGAAGGGACAGGGCACCCGCCCGACAGCCGACCGGGCTCGCGAGAGCCTGTACAATGTGCTGGCCCATGCGCCCTGGGCGCCAGAGATCGAAGGCGCGCGGGTGATCGACCTGTTTGCGGGTTCTGGCGCGCTGGGGCTGGAAGCGGTCAGCCGGGGCGCGGCCTTCTGTCTGTTCGTGGAGACGGATTCGGCGGCGCGCGGGGCGATCCGCGACAATATCGAGGCGCTGGGCCTCTACGGGCATACGCGCATCCACCGGCGCTCGGCCACGGATCTGGGCGAGCGGCCCGCCAGCACCGGCAACCCGTTCACGCTCGCCTTCCTCGACCCGCCCTATCACAAGGATCTCGTCCTGCCCGCGCTGGCCGGTCTGGTGGAGGGCAAGTGGATTACGGAAGATGCGCTGGCCGTGGTGGAGACCGCCGCCGACGAGCTGATCGCGCCGGAAGGCTGGGAAATTCTCGACACGCGCGACTATGGCGCGGCAAGGATCTGGTTTTTGCGGCAAGGCTAGGCGCGTCGCCAGTCCATCCTTCGACTTCGCTCAGGATGAGTCCCGTGTCTGCCGCACTCCCAAAGCGCTCATGCTGAGCGAAGTCGAAGCACGGGCGCGGGCTTGAGAGCCCCCTCCGTCAGCCAGCTTCGCTGTCTGCCACCTCCCCCGCTTCGCAGGGGAGGATAAGTGGGTCACCCCTGCAGGAACTCCTTCCGCAAGTCGATGTTCGACTTCTTCGTGCCGACATGTTTTGCGTCGCCCGCCAGCCATTCCTCAGCTGCCGCGCGGCCCTTGTCGCGCAGGGTGGTGAGGAAGCTCCAGCTCGTGTCGAACTTGGTGCGCAGGCCCTCGTCCACGAGGTCCTGCCCGCCGCGGATGGCGTGCACGTTCAGGCGGCGGTATTTTTTCAGCATTGGCTCTTTCAGCATGCCCTCGTCGATCAGGCGCTGAACGAAGGCGATAGAGCGCAGCTCGCCGATCAGGGCGGCGTTGAAGCTGATCTCGTTGACCCGCTCCTGGATCTCGCCTGCCCGCCTCGGCACGCCGGGGCGGCCAATCGGGTTCAGCGTCACCAGCAGCACATCCGCCGGAGCGCCGGCATAGATCAGCGGGAACAGGCTCGGATTGCCGAGATAGCCGCCATCCCAATAGGCATGGCCATCAATCTCCACCGCCTGAAACGTCTGCGGCAGGCAGGCGGAAGCCAGCACGGCATCAAGCGTGACTTCCTCGCCCGAAAAGACTTTCACATGGCCGGATTCAACATCCGTGGCGCAGAGGAACAGGTCGAGCCCGGAGGCTTTCACCGCCTCGAAGTCGAACACACCTTTCACAGCATCGCGCAGCGGGTTCATGTTCAGCGGGTTCAGATCATAGGGGCTGGCCCAGCTCTGCAGGGCGGTCGCATAGGCAAAGACCGCCGGGCTGAGCGCGCCGTAGAGGCTCATCGAGCCGCCGCTGCGCGAGATGGCCCGCCACAGCGTCTCCAGCGCCTGCCGGGCGCCTTCCGGCCCGCCGCTGCCATGGCCGCTGGCATAGGCGACGGCATTCATGGCCCCGGCTGAGGTGGCGGTAATGGCCTTGATGTCGAATCGGTCTTCGTCCGCGAGGCGGTCGAGCACGCCCCAGGTATAGGCCCCGTGGGCTCCGCCGCCCTGAAGGGCCAGGCTGAGGGGGTGTTGCGCCGGTCTGGCCATTCAAGCCTCCTGTTCGCAGTCGCGCTGTGGTGCTAACCCGTGATTCACGACTCAACCAGTGGGGAACGCGGCATGACTGCCATTCCTGAACAGGACGCCCGCAAAAGCGGCATGATCATCGAACGCCTTGGCTCCAAGGGCGACGGCCAGCTGCGCATTGACGGAGACTGGGTTTCCGTGGCCGGCGCCTTGCCCGGCGAGGAAGTGCGCATCGCGGTGAGCGGTGACCGGGCGAAGCTTCTGGAAATCACCAGGCCTTCGCCAGACAGGATCACCCCGCCCTGCCCGCATTTCAAGGCGTGCGGCGGCTGCAGCCTGCAACACCTGGCGGATGCGCCCTATCGCGCCTTCAAGCGCAGTCTTGTGGTCAACGCCCTGAAGTCTCGCGGGCTGGAGCCGGATGTGGAAGAGACCTGGGTGACTTCGCCCGGCTCTCGCCGCCGCGTCACGCTCGCTGCGCGGCGCACCAAGGCGGGCGTGCTGCTCGGCTTCCATTCCCGGCGCAGTGACGACATTGTGGACATTCACGCCTGCCCCGTCGCCTCACCGGAGATCACGCGGAAACTCAGTGCCCTGAAGGAACTGGCCGCCCCGCTGGCGCCCCTCAAGGGCGAGATGGACATGGCAGTCACGGCCATGCCGAACGGGCTGGACCTGCACATGACGGGCGTGGCGACCTTTGCGGCGCCGCATGACGTGATGATGGCCGGGGCGAAAGCGCTGGCAGCAGGCTTCATGCGTGTCTCCATCGGGCATGACGTGCCGCTGGTACAGGCAACGCCGGAGATACAGGTGGGCAAGGCCTTCCTGCGGCCTGAGCCCGGCGGCTTCCTGCAAGCCAGCGCCGAGGCCGAGGCCTTCATGGCAAGCCTTGTGCGCCAGCATCTGAAATTCGCGCTGGAAGTGGTAGACCTCTTCTCCGGGTGCGGAACGTTTGCGCTGCGGCTGGCTGAAGAGTCCCGCGTGCACGCAGCCGAAGGCGATGCCGGGGCGATTGAGGCGCTGGAAGCCTCCGCCCGCGCGGCGCCCGGCCTGAAACAGGTGACGGCGGAAGTGCGCGACCTGTTCCGCAATCCGCTGCACGCAGGCGCGCTATCGCGCTTTCAGGGCGTGGTGCTGAACCCGCCCCGTCACGGCGCTGCGAAACAAGTGGCGGAGATCGCGATGAGCAGCGTGCGGCGCGTGGCTTATGTCTCGTGCGACCCCGGCACGCTGGCGCGGGATCTGCGCGTGCTGGTGGATGGCGGTTACCGGATCAATTTTGTCCAGCCCGTGGATCAGTTCCTCTGGTCGTCCCATGTCGAGACGGTCGCCCTGCTGGAACGCGGCGGCGCATGAGCGGGCCGAAGCCGGTCCCCGCCGTCGGCACCGTCTGCTTCCGGGGCGAAGACGTCGCGCTGATCCGCCGGGGCACCAAGCCCATGGCGGGCAGCTGGTCTCTTCCGGGCGGCAAGATCGAGTTCGGCGAAGGCACAGGCGAGGCTGCCTTGCGCGAACTGAAGGAAGAAACCGGCCTCACCGCCCGGCTAGTCGGCCTGGTCGATGTCGTGGACGGCATCTTCACCTCCCGCACGTCCGGCGACGTGACCCGGCACTTCGTGCTGTTCGACTATGCCGCCGTCTGGGTCTCCGGTGAGCCTGTGGCGGGCGACGATGCGGCCCATGCCGAATGGATCAGCCCGGCGCGCCTCGCCGAACTGGAATTATGGGACGAGACCCGCCGCATCATCGAAGCGGCGCGGGATCTGGTCAGCGAGAACCAATCCGCCTCTTGACCGGCCCTAGCGTCAGCCCTCTTGTCTGGCTCCAAAGAAGCGAAACGAGTCATTCAGGAGGATAGCCATGACCTACGCCCCATTCGATCTTACAGGAAAAGTCTGCGTCGTGACCGGCGGCAACAAGGGCATCGGCCTCGGCATGGTGGAGGCGCTGGCCGCCTCGAACGCCCATGTCGTGATCTGGGGCCGCAAGGAAGCTGACAACGCCGCCGCCGTGAAGAAAGCCAGCACGCTGGGCACCGGCACCGTGAAAGCCTGGCAGGTGGATGTCGGCGAGGAAGCCGAAGTCGTCAAAGCCATGGCCGAAGCCGAAGAAGAATTCGGCCGCATCGATTCCTGCATCGCCAATGCCGGCGTTGGCCGGGGCGCCCCCTCGTTCGAGCAGATGACGATCGAGACCTGGCGCTACAATGAGCGCATCAATGCCGAAGGCGCCTTCTTCACGCTGCGCGAAGCAGGCAAGTCGATGGTGAAACGCGCCAAGGCTGGTGATCCGGGCGGCAGCCTGGTCGGCACGGCCTCACTGGCAGGCATCGAAGGGGCAGCCCGCAACCAGGCCTATGCCCACACCAAAGGCGGCCTGATCGCCATGATGAACGCCATCGCCACCGAGTATGGCCGCTATGGCATCCGCGCCAATTCCATCCTGCCGGGCTGGATCGCGACGGACATGACCGATGCGGCGCAGGGCAATGACGTGTTCCAGAGCAAGGTCATCTCCCGCGTTCCGATTCGCCGCTGGGGCGAGCCGGAAGATTTCGGCGGGATGGCGGTCTACCTGTCGTCGGACGCATCGAAATACCATTCCGGCGACACGCTGATCATCGATGGTGGCTATTCGAAGTTCTGATCAGGCACATCCGGACACGAATCAAAAGGGCCGCCCCGGAAGGAGCGGCCCAATCTTTATCCCGAAGGAAGCGAACCGGTTATTGCGGTGCTTCTTCGGTCACTTCTTCGGCGGCGGCGTCAGCAGCAGATTCGGCAGCATCGGCAGCATCTGCTGCAGCACCTTCAGCCGCATCCATGGCTTCGCCTGCGGCGTCCATGGCGACGTCAGCTGCTTCACCAGCAGCATCGGCAGCATCCGTAGCAGTTTCGACAGCAGCATCAGCTGCGTCGGAAGCGGATTCTTCGACAACCGTGGTTTCTTCAACAACCGGTGCAGTTTCGGCCGGAGCCGGAGCTTCTGCCGGTGCGCAGGCTGCGAGAGCCAGGGCTGCAGCGCCCAGAGTGATGATATTCTTCATGATATTACCCCTGATAATTGGTCAAACGACCGGACGGCGTCATAGCATCCGCCAAGCGATACGGATAGTTCAATTCAGCAAGCTTTCAGGCACGCCTGTAAACCCCTGAACGAAACAACCTCTCCCGGCACGCCGGGAAAGGGTAGAAGTTGGGCAACCGGACCTGTTCTCGGGCACGCCCGTGGGCCGGTTGCCGCGTCCTTCGTAGAAGCCGGACTGGCCCTGTCGAGCCGATCCAGATGGCTTGCGCACGTGACGCCAGACCGGCGATTCTGCCAGTCCATCTCAAATTATGCCGTCAGAACGCGGCGGGAATACGGCAGAGGCGCGGCAGGCTTACATATTCACGCCCCTCTTGCGTTGACGTTGGGACGGGGCCTTAGCGTGCAGGAAAACAAGATTCCCCCAAGGAGAGGACGCCCCCAATGGCCCTGAAAACACGCCTGACCGAGATGCTGAATGTCAAACACCCCATCATGCTGGCTGGCATGGGCGGGGTTTCCTATGCCGAAGTGTGCGCCGCGATGTGCAACGCAGGCGGCTATGGCGTGCTGGGCATGGCCGGCACCGGGCCGGACTTTATCGCGGGCCAGATGAAACGGGTTCGTGAACTGACGGACAAGCCGTTCGGGGTCGACCTGCTGGCCGCCAGCCCGGAAAGCCTTGAGGAATCCGTCGACGTCATCATCAAGGGCGGCGCCGATTCCTTCGTTGCCGGCCTTGGCGTCCCCATGCCCATCATGAAGCGGCTGAAGGATGCCGGCGTGAAAGTCATGGTCGTCGGCGGCGCGGTGAAGCACGCGATCAAGGCCGAGCAGGCCGGGTGTGACGCGGTGATCCTGCAAGGCGGCGAAGGCGGCGGACATACCGGCCTTGTCGGCACGATGCCGCTGGTGGCGCAGGCCGTCGAAGCGGTGAAGATCCCGGTCATCGCTGCGGGCGGCATCTATGACGGGCGGGGCCTGGCCGCGGCGCTGGCGCTGGGCGCGCAAGGCGTCTGGATGGGCACGCGCTTCATCGCCTCAGACGAAGCGCACGCCGCGAACATGTACAAGAACGCTGTCGTCGGCGCAGGTGACACCGATACGACGCGCACGCGCTGCTATTCCGGCAAGCCGATGCGCTGCCGCACGAACGAGTACATCAATGACTGGGAAATGCGCCCGGGAGACATCCAGCCGTTCCCCTACCAGGCCATCCATTCCACGAAGACCGGCGTCATCGGCGGCATTGGCGGCATCACGGACGAAGCCAAACTCAATCAGGACACGTCCTGTTTCGCCATGGGCCAGTCGGCCGGCGGTGTGCATGAAGTGAAGCCGGTCGCCGCCATCGTCGCCGACATCATGCGCGACGCCGAAGCCGCCATCGACCGCATGGCCGGTCTGAAGGTGAAAGAATCCGCATAAGCCATCGCAATACAGCGCACACGGACTGACAAAAACCCCCTCCGTCAGACGGTGGGGGCTTTTTAGTCCTCGAACGCCTTGCGGTCGGTGAGGTGCTTGAGCGGTTCGCCGTTCAGGTAGCGGTGGAGGTTTTCCACGAACGTGTCATCCGCGCGCAGGATGGTACCCATGGTCTGGCTGGAATCGTGCGGCGTGATGCGGACTTTCGGATGATGCCACAGCGGGCTGTCGGAAGGCAGCGGCTCTTCCTTCGTCACGTCCAGCGCCGCAAAAGCCGGACGGCCTTCGTCCAGCGCAGCGATGAGGGCATCTTCGTCCACCAGCGCGCCACGGCCGAGATTCAGGAACAGGGCATCCGGCTTCATCCGTGAGAAGAAAGCCGGGCCGGCCATGCCTTCGGTCTCTGGCGTGTGTGGTACGCAGAGGAGGACGACGTCCGCCTTGGGCAGTTCATCCAGAACGAGGCCTGCCGGGAAAATCTCATGCGCGCCAGGCGCCGGGCCGGGAGACCGGCGCAGGCCCGTCACGTGACCGCCGAGCGCCGTCACCCGCGCACCAACGGCCTCTCCGATCGAGCCATAGCCGACGATCAGCCAGCGGCTGCTGGCGATCTCTCGCGACTGGACGCGTTTCCATTTCGCCGCTTCCTGCTGGGCGCGGTGCACCGGTCCTTCGCGGAAAAAGTCCAGCGCCGCCCAGAGCGCCCATTCCGACATGGCCTCGGCCTGACGGTGATTCGTCGTGTAGTGCTTCGCCGCCTTGCCGATGGCTTTCAGCACGGCATTGTCGACGCCCGCCGCCGGGGACTGGAACCAGTCCAGCCGGTCAGACCGGGTGACTGCCAGCACAAACGCCCCCGCAGCGGGGCTGAAGAAGCAATCCAGGCTGCCGAACACGATTTCAGGCTCGACCTTGTCAGTCACCACCCGGCTTCCGGCGTGATAGAACTGCCCCTCATCGGTCATAATGAGAACATCAAGTTTGTGTTCTACATCCTTGAGGCGCGGCGCAATGCGAGCAAAAGTCTTTTCATGAACAAGGCACGTTTTCATACCGTCCTGCTTAGCGCCCTCATGGTCTGCGGCGCAAGCGCTGCAGAGCCAGCCCTGCCGATGCGCGGGCCGGATTATTTCCGGGATGCCTCGAATCTGGCCATCGCGCTTGGCTCTGCGCACGCGATCCGGGTGCGCTGCAATGGCCGGGAAGACCAGTACTGGCGGCAATATATGTCCGACATGCTGAGCTATGAGGCGCCGGACCGCGGCAATCTCCGCTCCAGCCTGGTCGAGCAATTCAACACTGCCTTCCAGGATGTCAGCCGCGACTATCTCAAATGCGACAACCGCGCCGTCGAAGCCGAAGCCCGCTTCGCCCGCGAAGGCCAGGAAATCGCCGAACGCATGGCGATGCACTATTTCCCAAAAAAGCCGAACTAAAGCTCCGAGCTGACCTTCTCCGCCGTCATCACGAAGCGGGGGCCGGGGCCGGCGGCGCGTGCGCGGTCTTCGGGATTGTAGAGCGTGCAGGTCTTGAGGCTGAGGCAGCCGCAGCCGATGCAGCCATCGAGGCGGCGCCGCAGCCGCTCCACCATCGCGATATGATCGTCCAGCCGTTTGCGGAAACGCTGGCTGATGCGGGTCCAGTCGGCCTTGGTGGGCGTGCGGCCGTCTGGCAGGCCGGCCAGCACGTCGCCGATTTCCTCAATGGTCAGGCCCATCTGCTGGGCGATCAGGATGAAGGACAGGCGGCGGATGTCGGCCCGGGCGAACTCGCGCTGGCCGGAGGGGCGCCGGTCCGGCTTCACCAGGCCGCGCGATTCGTAGAACCGGATCGCCGACACCGACAGCCCCGTACGGCGGGCAACATCCCCGATGGAGAGGCCTTGTTTATTCATCGATTTTTCCTTCCACTCGGCGCTTGACCTCAACTTAAGTTGAGGAATTACACCCGTCAAATCAGGAGACTGGATTTTGAACTGAAAGGAACACGCCAATGAAACCCGCCATCTTCGAACACGTGAACGTCACCGTGTCAGACCCGAAGAAAACAGCCGCCATGCTGGTGGACCTGTTCGGCTGGCACGTGCGCTGGGAAGGCCCGTCGAAATATGACGGCTACACCGTGCATGTCGGCACCGAGGACGAATATGTCGCCCTCTACGCCCTGCCCGAACAGGACCGGCCGGAGCAGGAAAGCTATTACCGCACCGGCGCGGTGAACCATTTCGGCATTCTGGTGGACGATCTGGACGCCGCCGAACAGCGCATCCTGAAGGCCGGCCTCAAGACGCACAGCCACCAGACCTATGATCCCGGCAGCCGGTTTTACTTCCATGACCATGACGGGATCGAATGGGAGGTTGTCAGCTATGCTTGAAGGACTGGCACAAAGCTATCTCGAAGCCCTCAGCGGAAGCTGGCAGCCCCGCGATGCATATGTCCATCCAATCCGGGACTCGCAATGCTCGCGCAGGGCGCTAGGTTCATGCTCAAACACAAGAGGTGAGAGACATGAAGGCGTCCCGGATACTTGCAGCTGTCACGCTGGCCATCGGACTTAGCGCATGCGCGACCCCGGACCCTGCCACAAATGTGGTGGAAGAGGAGATCGTGGTGACGAAAACCATCCCTGTCGTGGAGCCTGTTCCGCCCGGTCCCGGTGACCGGATGCCGACGGGCCGCGACATGGGCGTGCGCTCTGCCGTCGTCGCCCCGCATGCGGCGGCTGCCACGGCCCACCCGCTGGCAACGCAGACCGCGCTGGACGTGATGAAGCGCGGCGGCTCTGCCGTCGATGCCGCGATTGCCGCCAATGCCATGCTCGGTCTGGTCGAACCGACCGCGAACGGCATCGGCGGCGACTTCTTCGCCATTATCTGGGACCCGGAAACGCAACAGCTTTACGGCTATAATGGTTCCGGCCGCAGCGCGAAGGGCGCAACGCTGGAGCAGATCCAGGCCAAGGCCGACGCATACATGGACGGCAAGGAGATCCCGCCATTCGGTGCGGCATCCGTAACTGTTCCGGGCACGGTGGATGGCTGGTTCGCGCTGCATGACAAGTTCGGCAAGCTGCCCATTGCCGATGATCTGAAGCCCGCCATCACCTATGCCCGCGAAGGCGCGCCGATCCCGGAAGTGATTTCCTATTACTGGAGCTTCGGCCCGAAACGCTTCCAGCCTGCCTATGAGAGCGGCATGCTGGAAGAATACGACAATGCGAAGAAACTCTATTTCTCGCCAACGCCGCATGAAGGCACGATCTTCCGCAATCCGGACCTTGCCGACACGCTGAGCAAGATTGCCGAGGGTGGACGCGATGCGTTCTACAAGGGCGAACTGGCCGAGCGGATGGACGCCTATTTCCAGCGCATCGGCGGCTTCCTGCGCTATGACGATTTCGCCACCCATACCGGCGACTGGGTCGAGCCGATGTGCGTGACCTATCGCGGGGATTACAAAGTCTGCGAACTGCCGCCGAACACGCAGGGCATTGCGGCTCTGCAGATGCTGCAAATGCTGGAAAAGTTTGACCTGCGGAGCATGGGCTATGGCTCAGCCGACTCGATCATGGCGCAAGTGGAAGCCAAGCGGCTGGCCTTCGCCGACCGCGCCAAGGGCTATGCCGATCCGGACTTTTCCGGCATCGATCCGTCCGTGTTCATCGCAGATGGCTATAACGCGAAACGCGCCGGGTCGATTGACCTGAACGAGGCGATGACGAACGTGAAGGCTGGCCTAGATTTTCCAGAAGCCGACAAGAAACTCGAACACGGCGACACAACTTACCTCACCGTAGCCGACGAGAACGGCATGATGGTGTCGCTGATCCAGTCGAACTATCGCGGCATGGGCTCGGGCCTCGTCGCCGACGGCATGGGCTTCATGTTCCAGGATCGCGGCCAGCTCTTCAGCCTCGACCCGGCCCACCCGAATGCGTGGGAGCCGGGCAAGCGTCCCTTCCACACGATCATCCCGGCCTTTGCCTTCAGGAAGGACATGCCGGGCTGTCAGGTGCGCGCCGTTCCGATCGAACAGGCCTGCCCGTTTGAGCCATGGCTGAGCTTCGGCCTGATGGGCGGCGGCATGCAGCCGCAAGGCCATGTCCAGATCATCCTCGATCTTGTCGACTTCGACATGGGCCTGCAGGAAGCGGGCGACGCGGCCCGCTGGGAACATAATGGCGGCTGCGAACCGACCAATGATCTCGATGACCCGGCCTGCGAAGCCGACATTGGCACCGTCTCGCTGGAAAGCGGCATTCCGCCGGAAACCCGCGTGGAACTGGAACGTCGTGGACTGAACATCGAGTGCTGCAAAGCCAATGCCGGCGGCTATCAGGCCATCATGCGCGACTTCGACACCGGCGCCTACATGGCGGCAACCGAAATGCGCAAGGACGGCGTAGCGGACGGGTATTGAGGAAGACGCGCGCCCTTCTCCCTGGGGAGAAGGGCCGGGGATGAGGGGCCACGGTCTCTCGTCCGGCACTTTCGGTGCGTGAGGGAAATCCGTCGCCCCTCACCCCTGACCCGCTCCCAAGGGAGAGGGGTTTTGCCTGAGGGCCTAACCTAAAGCCAGCCGTACGCCTGCGACGTCTACAGACGTCCCACCCACCGCCAGCCCGGCCGCCTTCGCCCGCGCAAGCGCGGCATCCGCATCCGGAAGCTCAAAGCCAAACTCGACCAGCCGGTCCGCCGGGCCTTCGCGGAAATGCACCACCGCATCGGCCAAGAACAGGCGGCGCTTGTCCGCGGTGAGGCCGAGCGCGAGGCCCCATGTCTGGGCGAGCGCGTCAGGGTCCGGTGTTTCCAGAACGGCGCCGGTGAACCGTCCGGGTGCAGCGCGCTCGCGCCATTCCGGGCCGCCCCAGCGCCAGCTGCCAGCCGGGCGCGGCTCATCCACCGAGACGATGGCGCCGCCAAGGTCTGCGGGGTGGAGATGGCTGGCGGAAATGTCCGGCAGGTCGATATTCCACACCCGGCGCACGCCCATGCCGTCGACCCGGTTGCGCAAAGCGGCCATGTCGTCGGTCTGGAAGATCACCATGTAACCACCCTCGCCGCCCCGGTCGATGAACCGCCGGGCGGGCGCCTTGTCTGCGGTCGGCACCACAACCTCAAGGAACTGGTCACCAATCGCGAACACGGCATTCACGAGGCCGAACTCAGCCACGCCCTTGTCCGGGAAGGGTTCGCCCAGCCCCAGCACCTCGCGCAGGGTGTCGGCGGTGTCGAGACTGTTTGCAGCAATCACAAGCTGTCGCAGGCGCGGCGGATTCATGGTGTTCCTCCCGATAATGTGGTCTATTTTTCCAGCCAAACTAGCACAGCTGACGTGACGGCAGAGCGGAAAATCGGGGCGCGGGGCCAACGAAACGCTATTACAGACGAATTGACCTTCCCCGGAAAGGACCCCATCCCGGCGCCATGAGCTGTGACCTGACCCGAAACGATGCGGCAAAACCCCATGAACATGGTCACGACCATGCACATGACGACACGCAGGATCACGGTCATGGGCACAATCATGGGCATGACCACGCACATGATCACGGCCACGGTCACGGTCACTCGCACGACCATGCAGACATGACGACGGCGGATTCGCGCCGCCGGGTGGCCATTGCCGCGGTGCTGACGGCGGCCTTCATGATGGCGGAAGTGGCCGGCGGCCTGATTTCAGGCTCCCTCGCCCTGCTGGCCGATGCGGCGCACATGCTGACCGATGCGGCCTCTCTGACGCTGGCCTGGGTCGGCTACAAACTGGCCGAGCGCCCGGCAGACCCGAGCCGCTCCTACGGCTTCGGACGCATGAAAGTGCTGGCCGCATTCACCAATGGCATCGCGCTGATTGCCCTGTCCTGCTGGATCGTCTGGGAAGCCATTCACCGCCTGCTGGACCCGACGCCCGTGCTGGGCGAGATCATGATCTGGATCGCCGCAGGCGGCCTGATTGTGAACATCCTCGCCGCCTGGGTGCTGCATGGCGGGGACAAGCATGACCTGAACCTGCAGGGCGCGCTGTGGCACGTCATCGGCGATCTGCTGGGCTCTGTAGCGGCCATTGCAGCGGCGATCGTCATTCTCACCACAGGCTGGACCCCGGCAGACCCGATCCTGTCGGTCCTGGTCGCCTTTCTGGTCCTCTTCGCAGGCATTCAGATTGCCAGAAAATCCGGCCATATCCTTCTGGAAGGCGCCCCGGACGGGCTGCGCTCCGACGACATTCGTCAGGACCTTATCGACCACGTGCCCAATATTGCTGGCGTGACGCATATCCATGCCTGGGCGCTGACCGAATCGAAGCCCCTGATCACACTGGAAGTCACCGCCATCGCGGGGGCCTGTGCCGAAACGCTGCGGCGCGATGTGAAGGCCCGCCTCGCCGAACGGTTCGACGTCTCCCACGCCACAGTGGAAGTCGTCTCGGAGCCAAGCTGAGCTTTCCGGCGAGCTTCACATTGATATGAACGGTTCGGGCCTTTAAGCCTTTCCGGTCCCGCCTTATCTGCGGAAACTGATTCCTGAAGGCACATCCGGAGCACCGACATGGCCGATACCAAACACGTTGAAATCCTCATCATCGGCTCCGGCCCGGCTGGCTGGACCGCCGCGATCTATGCCGCGCGCAGCCTGCGCGATGTGCTGGTCGTGACCGGCATGCAGCCCGGCGGTCAGCTGACCATCACGACGGAAGTCGAGAACTATCCGGGCTTTGCCGAGATTCAGGGCCCTGAACTGATGGTGAAGATGCAGGAACACGCCGAGAAGATGGGCGCGAAGGTCGAAAACGACCATATCGCCGAGGTCGACTTCAGCGCACGCCCCTTCAAGGCTGTTGGCGAGAGCGGCACGCTCTACACCGCGGACTCGGTGATCATCTCCACCGGCGCCCAGGCCAAATGGCTGGACCTGCCAACGGAAGAGAAATTCAAAGGCTTCGGCGTCTCTGCCTGCGCCACATGTGACGGCTTCTTCTATCGTGGCCGCGACGTGATGGTCGTCGGCGGCGGCAACTCAGCCGTGGAAGAAGCGCTGTTCCTGACGAACTTCGCCTCCAAGGTCACCGTCGTGCACCGCCGCGACGGTTTCCGTGCCGAGAAGATCCTGCAGGACCGCCTGTTCAAGCATCCGAAGGTCGAAGTGATCTGGAACCACACGCTGGAAGAGGTTGTCGGCGACGAGAACCCGCTCGGCGTGACCGGCGCGAAGATCAGAGACGTGAACACGGGCGAAGTGACGCTCGTGCCTGTCCACGGCGTCTTCATCGCCATCGGCCACGCCCCGTCGACCGAGCTGTTCACCGGCAAGCTGGCCATGAAGGACAATGGCTATCTGATCACGGCCCCGGACTCGACGGCGACCAATATCCCCGGCGTCTTCGCGGCGGGCGATGTGACCGACGAGACCTATCGTCAGGCCGTCACCGCCGCCGGCATGGGCTGTATGGCTGCGCTGGAAGCCGAGAAGTTCCTGGCCGAGCATGAATCCGTCGCCGAGACCGTCGCGGCGGAGTAACGGCCAAAAGGCGTCAGCTCGTCTGGTCTGCGTAAATGTCGGAAATGTCGCCGCTCTGGCCGAGCAGGCTGTCGATCTGCGCGCGCTGCTCGATGGCGAGCCAGACGCCGTGCATTTCGACGTCGACAATGTGCCAGTCGCTGCCGGCCTTGATCAGGCGCCACCGCATCGTCGTCGGCTCCCGCGTGGCGGAGCTGACCTGCGTGGTCACAACGCAGTCGTGATCGTTGCGGTCATACGAGGTCAGGATTTTGATCTCGCCATTTGCGATCTCGTCTGCCCGGCTTTCAACGAAACCCGTCAGGAAGCTCTCAAAGCGCCCGGTGAAGGCCGACAGGTCTTCCGGGCTGACGTCGCGGACATGCCGGCCGAGGACGAATTTTGCCGTCCGGTTGATGTCGACCGTTGAAACCAGCGCCTCGGCAATGGAGGCCGCATCCTTGGCGTGCAGCTTTTCCGCCAGCGCCGTGATGTTGCCTTCCGCCTGTTCGTCCGCCATGGCGGCGCCAGAGACACAGAGAACCAGCGCCATCGACGCCATCAGGGATTTCAGGGTCACAGGGCGCATCAATGGGGTCTCCGGACTGGCGTCGAGCGGGAGCCGCTTCCCGCCTGACCGGCTCTCGCAGCCGCTCATTAAGTCAGACGCTGCCGGGAGGACGTGACCTCAGCCGGGTCCGGAAAGAATCCTGCTTCTCCAGAGATCGATTCAGAGCATGTCCAACGCTTGGGCCTCGGCGACCCTCGGGCCGTCGGTGTCGAGGATGTGTTTCAGCTGCACCGCGCGCGCTTGCATGACACGTTCGAGGTCGCTGCCGACGGGCGCGGCTATGGCCGCATCCAGCGCCGTATCGATGTCGCCGCGATACTTCTTCGCGTTCAGTGCAGCGAGTGCCCGGGCCCATTGCCAGTGGATTGCGGCGTCGTCGGGCGCGATCTGCGTAGCGATGCGATAATGGTCCCGCGCCTTGTCGAGGCTCGCGCCCATGATCATCGCCCCGATCGGACCACCACGCCGGACGACTTCAAGATTCCACACCGCCAGAAAGCCATGGGCGTAAAGATTGCCGGGGTCATCGGCCAGCACCGCCTCGGCAAGGTCGCGCGCTTCGCTGCCAAGACCGGACCGCCGCGCCTCGCCCGTACTCATCGGGCGAACCATCAGCGACAGGGCAATCGCCCGCTGCAGCCGCCCCTCCACATGACCGGGCTGGCGGTCCAGGGCCGCATTGGCCTCGTCCAGGGCAGTGTCCAACAGCGCCGCTGGCGGTTGTCCGTCCCGGCAGATCGCTTCAGCCAGCAGAACGCGCGCGGCGAAGGCCCGGGAATCGGCGTCCGCCGCGTTGGCCGTGTCTGCGAGCGCGCGCTCATAATCGCCCGAGACATAGGCCTCAATCGCATCTTTCCCTTGCCCGTAGGCAGGGGATCCAAGGCTGAACAGGATCAGCCCGCCAAGTGTTGTCAAAACGCGCTTCACATCTGGAAGACTAGGCCCTTGGCGGGGCAACTGCCAAGCGTTGTTTCGCGCCGGGCACAAGGTGCAGATCGCCCGCTTGCAGGGCGGCGCGCCCGCGTGTATGAGGCCCCCTTCGTACCAGCGAACGGTTCGGTAGCTCAGCTGGTTAGAGCGCGCGACTCATAATCGCGAGGTCGGGAGTTCAAGTCTCCCCCGAACCACCACTTGCCTGTCTGGGCGCTGATTCCATTGATTTTTCTTGTTCGAGTGTCCTGCACAGGCATTTTGGGGGATCTGCGCCTTTGTCTGCCGAGACGGGCCTTCACGGAACGATATTTGCCGGCGCTTTTTCTGCAGAACAGATTTAGCCTGCCCAGGCACGTCGCTTCTGATCTATAATTGTCGCAACCGCCCTTTCAAATTGCGGAAACCGGCGTGTCTTGACACTCCCACCATTTGTGAGTAATTGCTCACCTACATTTTTCGCGATGAGAGACTTATCTGGATGTTGCACTCTGCGGTAATCGGAACCGGGGCTTGTGCCGGGGGGAATCTCGCCCTATCGACAGACCTGGACACAGGGCTGGGCAAAAAGGCCGGTTGGCTGGAGCGCGAGACGGGCGTGTCATCGCGACCTGTCGTGGCAAATGGTGAGACACAGGAAGCTCTCGGTGCGACCGCCGCCTTGCGCGCGCTGGACGATGCCGGGCTCAAGCCCACAGACATGAACCTCGTCCTGTTCGCATCGGCCGTGGGCAGACAGCCGATCCCTTCGACGGCGGCCCTGATCAAGCGGGAGTTGAGTCTGAACGACTCTTCCATCCCGGCCTTTGACATCAACGCGACCTGCCTCAGCGCGGTCGCGGCGATGGAAGTTGCATCGCTCTATATCGAGTCAGGCCGGATGAAGAATGTTCTGATTGTCTCCAGCGAAATCGCCTCGCGGTCTCTGCCTTGGAACGATGATCCGGCTACGGCGGCCTTGTTCGGTGACGGGGCGGCGGCCATGGTCATGGGGCCCGCAGGCGGCAAAGCCGGGGACATGGCGCTTTGCGGCACGATGATGGAGACCTGGTCGGAAGGCTATGATTTCTGCGCTCTCGCCGCTGGCGGCACGAGGTTTGACTTCCATACAGAGCGCGGCGAATTCGAGAAGAACGCGCGATTCAAAATGGACGGACACGCCCTGTTCAAACTGACGCGGCGCAAGCTGCCGGCCTTCCTTGAGAAGCTTCTTGCCCAGGCTGGCTGGCGGCATGACGATGTCGACCTCGTGATCCCGCACCAGGCCAGCCCACTGGCGCTGGAGCACATGATCCGGAAGTGCGGCTTTGCCAGACAGAAAGTGATTTCGACCGTTCGGGAAACGGGCAACCAGATTGCGGCGTCTATCCCCGCCACCCTCGATCTCGCACGGCGTCAGGGCCGAATCCAGCGCGGCGACAAGGTGCTTCTGGTCGGAACCTCGGCGGGCGTGTCCATCGGCGGCGCAACTCTCCTCGCATGAGCGGGACGATCATCACAGGCGCAACCGGGTTTCTGGGACAAGCGCTCACGCGGCGCCTGTTGCGCGAGGGCGAGACGGTTTTTGCGACGGGGCGAAACCGGGAAAAGCTGGGCCAGCTCTCCCGGATGGGCGCCAAAGCGATTGCCTATGACCTGACCAGCGAGGCGTTGCCCGAGGACCTGCCGGACGCCTCACGCCTCGTGCATTGCGCAGCGCTTTCTTCGCCCTGGGGAGAGCGGCGCGACTTTGAACGCGCCAATGTATCGGGAACAGCTCGCGCGATCGCGCTGGCAAAAGCGGCGGGCGTGAAGCGGTTCGTACACATATCGTCCCCCAGCGTCTATTTCCGGTTCGCCGATCAGGAGAGTCTGACTGAAACTGCGCCCCTGCCCGCACCGGTCAACGCCTATGCGGCGACCAAGGCCGACAGCGAAAAGCTGGTTCTGAATGAGCCGACGTTGGACCCGATCATCCTCAGGCCGCGCGGCCTCTACGGGCCGGGAGATACAGCGCTTCTGCCGCGCCTGTTGCGTGCCGCGGCGCAGCGCCCTTTGCCGCTGATGCGGGACGGCCGCGCCGCCACGGATCTCACTTTTGTCGAAGACGTGGTCGACGCTGTACTGGCCGCTTTGCAGGTGCCTGCTCCGGCGTCGCGGATCTACAATGTTTCAGGCGGGCAGGCTTTGGAGATCCGGCACGTGGTGGAGTCCGCGGCCCGACAGGCCGACATGGCCGTGCGCTGGCGCAAGGTACCGTGGCCAGCAGTCAAAGCCTTCGCGCAAGCGAGCGAAGCGGTCTGCGCGCGGCTGCCCGGCAGGCCGGAACCTGTCATTACGGCATATACAGCAGGCCTGTTCGCTTTCAGGCAAACTCTGGACATCAGGCGCGCGGAGGCTGAACTGGGCTGGCGCCCGCGCACAAGTTTCGACGAAGGCCTGAGACTGACGCTGCCGGGAAGCGCAACATGATCGAGCCTGAATTCCTCATCAGCGCCTATGTCGCCGCGCCGGAAAAGCTGGTTCTGAGCGGTGGCCGTTGGAAGCGCATCCAGATCCCCGTCCGGTATGGTCAGTTCAGGCACCCCCGCCTTGGAACCTGCCTGATCGACACAGGCTATACCCCGCGCGTCACAGCGGGTCGCCGCAGCCTGCCGCTCTGGCTATATGCCAACATCCTGCGCCCGAAACTGACGGACGCCACCTTGCCGCCGGATGTGTCTGTCATTCTGGTGTCGCATCTGCATGCGGACCATATCAGCGCCCTGAGGGATTACCCGAAGGCCCGGATCCTGCTGGACGGGGAGGCGCTGGCGCACTACCGCTCGCGCAACTGGTTCGGGCGGACACGCAAAGGCTGCTTTGCAGAACTGTTCCCGGACGACCTCGCGGAGCGAGCGGAGCCGTTTGATCGCTTCCCGATGGTAGACGCCCCCCTTGGGCTGGGTGCGGTGCGCGATGTGTTTTCCGATGGCAGTGTGCTCGCCGTTCCGCTGCCGGGACACATGCGCGGACATACGGGATTTGTTTTCGCACAGCGCGAGATGCCGCTGCTTTATGCGGCGGATGCGGACTGGTTGCGGGTCGCCATTCTGGAGGGGCGCTCCCCCAGCTTCCCGGCGAGCCATGTTCTGGACGATCCCATCGCCGCCGGAGAAACCGCGCGGCGCATTCGCAGATTTGTCGAAGCCGGTGGAGAGCTTGTCCTGTGTCATGATCCGGAGACCGAAGCGTGAGCCTCAGAACGACCGCGCTCACCCTCCACGCATTCTGGTGCGCGCGGCAACGCCGGAACCGCGCGAAAACGCGTGCGCGCCTTTTGCGGACACAACAGAGATTGCTGAAGCAATTCCTGTCAGGCGCCGCCGCCGATGTTCCGGCCTTCGCGGCCCTTCGCGGGGAGCCGCTCTCCGCCTGGCCCATCATGGACAAGGCCGCGCTGATGAGCCGGTATGCGGACTATAACAGACTGGGCCTGACTGCAGATGAAGCCTGGGCGCATCTGAACGCAGGTACGGCCCCGGAGGGTTACACTGTCGGCGCCAGCACGGGGACGTCCGGCAATCGCGGTCTGTATGTTGTGTCAGAAGCGGAAAGGTGCCGGTGGCTTGGCGTGATGCTGGCCTGGGCCTTGCCGGATGTTTTGAGCAGCCGGCACCGCGTCGCGGTCATCTTGCCGATCAACACGCGGCTGTACGAAACCGCCAATGAAAGCGGCCGGCTGGCATTGCAATTCTTTGATCTTTCCAAAGGCATCGAAGCCCAGTTCGGGCCGCTCTCGGCGTTCCGCCCGACAGTCATTGTTGCCCCGCCAAAGTTCCTGACGGCGCTTGCCCAAAGCGATCTGAACATTAGCCCGGCACGCATGTTTTCCAGTGCGGAAGTGCTCGACACGCGTGACCGTCAAGTGATCGAACAGCGGTTCGGCCTGACGCTTGGCGAGATCTATATGGCAACCGAGGGCTTGTTCGGCGTGTCCTGCCCACGTGGCACGCTGCACCTGATCGAGGATCATGTCGCGTTTGAATTCGAGCCCGTCGATGGCAGCCACACTTTGGTGACGCCCATTGTGACAGACTTTTCCCGCACGACGCAGATCATGGTGCGATACCGAATGAACGACATTCTGGAACTGCACGAGACGCCCTGCCCTTGCGGGCTGCCGCACACTGGGGTCAAGCAGGTCCACGGGCGGTGCGATGACGTGTTCAGGTTCCCGGACCCAGCTGGCAGACTTGTCAGCATCACGCCGGACGTCATCCGCAATGCCATCGTCACAGCGGACCCCGGCATTGCCGACTTTCGCGTCATCCAGACCGGGCCGAACAGCGTTCAGCTGGAACTCCAGACATGCACCGCTGACGCTCTGCGGAGCGCTGCGCAGAGTCTTGAACTGCTATTTGAGGGCTGCGGCGTACATCCCGGGATTGACGTAAAGAGCTCGGAATTGCTCTCTCCAACTGACAGGAAGTTGCGCCGCGTTATGGTGCTGCCGGGAGCTCGGAACGCATGAAGGTTTCCATCCAGACGCTCGGCAGTCTTGGCGATGTGATGCCCTACATCACCACTGCCAAGCGCCTGAAAAGCCTCGGCGCGGAAGTCAGCATACTCGCCCCGCGTGACTATACCGACATCATCCTGGCGAACGGAATTGATGCCGCCACCCCACCGGACTTTTCCCTGCGCGACTGGGACAAGGAGGCGGAGGAACGCGGCACACTGGCGGGACCTTTAAGCCTGTTGCGCGACTGGTCGCAGATGGTGACGCCTTATGTTTCCGATATCATGGTGCACTGTCTGGAGGCGGCTGAAGGGGCGGACGTGATCCTCGCCAACAGCGTTTGCGCGCCGGCCAGGCTGGCGGCGGAAGCCAACCGCATTCCCTTTATCCTGCACGCCCTTCAGCCCGTGATCAGCCCGACGGGTGAAGCGCCCTGTGCCATGGTCTGGCGCCCCTGGCATGGGCGGGCGCTCAACAGGTCAGGCTACGTCACCATCTGGGCCGCGCTGCAGCTGATGGAGCAGGCCGTGAAGGACCAGAGGCGGCAGCTGGGCTTGCGCGACATGCCGGGCCTCAGTCACACGCGGACGCATCTCGGCCAGCCGCTGCCGAGAGTGACCAGCGTGTCGCCTGCCCTGATGGATCACCGGCCGGCAGACTGGCGCGAGAATGACCATCTCCTGTCGTATCCATCGCTGGACCGGGCTTCGCCGTCCGATTTGCCCGCCGCCGTCCGGGATTTTGCAGATGCCGGAGACCGCCCCGTCTATGTCGGACTGGGATCGCTTGAGGCCGAGACCCATGTGCAGACGCTGACGACCATGTTCACGGTGCTGAAGCAGATGAACATAAGAGCCTTCCTGTCTGCCGGACTGCGCGACAAGCTGCCGCCGGAGCTGGCGAGCGGACATCATGTGGTCGGGAATATCCCGCATGCGGCCCTGTTCCAGATCTGTAGCGGTGTCATCCACCATGGCGGCGCCGGGACGGTCGATACGGGCCTGCGCGCGGGCTGTCCGCAAGTGATCGTTCCAGACATTCTGGACCAGTACTGGCATGCCAAAAGGCTGAATGCGCTTGGCGTCGCGCCGAAGACGCTGGGGCAGAAATCGATCGACGCGGAAACCTTCCGGCAGGCGCTGGACTTCATCCGGAAACCGGAGACGATCGCCCGCGCGCGGGCCTTGTCAGAGCGGCTTTGCGAGCAGGACGGCGCGCAGGAACTCGCCGCGTTTACAATCTCTCAAACAGAGCGTTTCCAACGATGCGCGACACAAGCGCGGTGATCAGGAACAGGGCCTGACCGGCAATCAGGAACGTCCATTTGTGCGCCATGATGATGGCCTGGATGTCCACATCGCCATGTTCAGCGCCCCACGCGCCTGCATAGCCGAGCATGACGAAGCCTCCGACGCCCAGCAAAACACCCAGCGCAGAGCCGATGGCGAAGCGGGGCCAGCTGAGCTTCAGGCTGCCGCAGATTGCCGGCATGAACCACGCGACCGGCCCCAGCAGACGGGACACGGCGACAGCCTTGATGCCATGCCGACCCAGCAGGTTCAGCGCCTTGCGATAGGCGATGCGCCGCTGCCGGCGGGCCAGAACGAAGCGGCGGAACCAGGGATGCAGCGTCTTCCCGATGAGATAGCCCGTCTGGTCTGCCGCATAGGCGCCGGCCATCACGGCGACGACGGCGAGCCAGGCGCCTTCGCTGTAGAGCAGGCCGCCGGCGAGCAGGAAGAAGGCTTCCCCGAACACGAAGAAACAGGTGCCCAGCGTCGCGTCGAAGAAGGCGCCCAGGAAGAGCGTCGCCAGCAGGGTCAGGGTCATCGTGGGTTACCAGGCATCGCGTGCGCCTATTCCTGGCTGCCGCTGGTCTTGCCCATCGACCAGAGCACGCCGATCCAGCAGGCCTTCACGCGCGGCAGAGCCAGCATCACTGCGCCGGTGACGACCACGGCGGCGCCGGGCAGCGTGACCCAGAGCGGCAGGCCGGAGAGCGAGACCAGGAACGTCACCGCCACCAGAACCGGCGCGAGGCCCAGCACGGTCAGCCAGGCCGGGCCATCCTCTGACGGCACCTGGCCCAGCGGTTCGCCACAGGCGGCGCAGACGTCGACCGGCTTCAGATAGGCCCGGAAGACCGCGCCCTGCCCGCAGGCCGGGCATTTCATGCGCAGGCCCCGCCACAGAGCGAGCCCCGGCGGCGGGCGATTGGAAGGCGGTGTGGTCTGGGGCATGAGCCGGGCACCCTAGGCCCGTCAGCGGGGCGCGGTCCAGCCGGGAGGCGATGGGTCACAGTCATTTCACACATTGGCCAGCACGAAGGCCCGGCACATGCGGTTGCATGTCCGGCAAGGGGCTCAGTTTGCGGGGTCGGCTCAGGATGTGTCGGGGGCTGGTGGTGCAATCGCCATTGCAGGACACGCGGCCCAGAGGGCGCCGGGGCCAAAGCCCGCCCAGAGGCGAAGCGGTTTCAGGGCGGCGCGGCGGAAGCCGCGGGCATTCATATACGCCGCCATGCGGGCGGCTTCGGCCTCAGCCTGCGACAGGGCCAGACGCAGCGCGGCGAGGCGTGCCCCAAGGCGGGCCGCCTGCCCGGCTGCACGGCGCGGCGCGCGGGCGGCTGGCAGGTGCGCGAAGAGGCTGGCGATCGGGCGCGGACCCGGATCATCCGGCAGGGCGAGGCGGAGGGAAAAGCGCGGCGGGGTGAGGATCTCGTGTGACTCTGGCGTGATCCCGGTGTGATCCTGTGTGACCCAAGCGTGATCCTGTGTGACCGTAGCGGGCAGATCGGTGACCGTCATGCGTGTATCGGTGATCCTGGCGTGATCGGCGGAGACTCCGGCAGGCACGCGCATCATCAGGAGGAGGCAACGCACCGCCGTCTCGACCAAGCCGAGCCCCCGGCCCAGCTCGCGCAGCATCCCGGCCCGCACCCGCCCGCCCGGCAGGGCGCGCGCCACAAAGTGCAACACGCTCAGCCCACGCACCAGGACCCGCACCAGCCGCCAAAGCGCCCGAGGCGTAAACCCCGCAATCCGGGTCTCATGAGAAGGCGCACTCTGCCGGTTCATGCCACAGAGCATAGATCAGGGCTTTATCCGGTAGGATAAGTGGGAGTGAATCCGGGGCGTGCCATCAGGATTGAAGCCGTGGATTCCGAAGCTTCAAAAGCCGTCTTTTAAGACGAGCTATGATCTTTTTGTCGCGTACAGGAATATAGAATGCTGCGTAGTGAAGCTTCTGCGTGAACGTTGATTGGATCAATGTCGCGTTTTGGAAACTCTCCACCATAGTCCATGTGATGATGTCGCCTTCTACTTCATCACAATGAAAGTACCTGAGCGGATGTAGTAGCATACAAAACGAACCAAGCTGCACGTTCCTATCGCCCAAGGGCAATTGATCCAGTCGAAAAACAAGCTCTTCTTGCGTGATAGCATTCTTGTAGATCACGGGGTGGCGAAAGGCTGTCGGATCTATCCTGATATTACCACTCATTATTCGTGCATCGACCAATCTCAGTTTGCACTTAATCTCCCTAAGCTTCCCGGCCGGGAAGAAGAAGTCATCGGGAGGAGTAATTAGCTTTGGAGGCCTAACATCAAGGGTCTCAAAACGCTCTTCGCCAGGTTCTATTTTTGCATAACCCAGAGGCAGAAAAAGATCTCCAAGCTTCTGTCCATTCCGAAACGTCGTTTTATCTAAATAATAGTTCGCTTGGGTCGGTTCATTTGGAACGCGATATTTCTTTCCATTGCTGAAACGAAGCTCAATATCTGAAATGTTGAGAACATCAGTCGGCTCAGAAACAGAAAGCGTTGGCAGGCCCGGCGGTGCTTGGAGATTTTCGATCGCTATATAACTGGTTTCTGTTGGTAATTCCGCGACGCTGTCATCGAACTTCACAGTGAAGAGTTCGATGCCATGTTTTCTAGCCACCTCTTCAGCCCCGGATTGGAAACCCGCAACATTCACAAAAACGGCTTTGTTTGCACTGTGATCCCGCGATTTCGTAACGAATGCGTCTAAATCCTGAGCTTCAGCTTTGCGCTTTCGGTTCTTCACTTCAAAAAGGACCAAATATCTCAGCGACGCCAACGTGAATCTCACTACAACATCAAACTGCCGTCCGTTGATGATCTCGTTCCATTGAACTTCAACCCTATCATCTGTGGCTCTTTGTATCCCAGCGACAACTCGCTCGAGATATTCGTCATCACTAATCATGGGCTTACCGACCTGAGATCCTTGTGAACCCTCGATTATTTCGCGATTCCAAATCCTACCTATTGCATGGTTTGTAGTCTGGCGTCATGTCCTTTGGAGGCGTAGGCGCACCTTGTTCGCGCAACAACCGGCCCAGTTTGGCGAACAGGTTCTTGTGGCAACGCTTGCTGCCCTCATTGGCATTCACGGTTGTATGGAACCAACCCGACTCCGGAATGGCGATGTGAATATGCCCCTGCTCTTCATCATACCAAACGCCGACTTTCGCATAGACCGTTTTCCCCTTCTTGCTCCGCTCCATCTGTCATCTCCTATGTCCGCTCAGGTCTCCCTACCTTTAATGGATTTACAAGGGATGCCGACTGGCTAAAAAATATTCTCTCTGATGGCAAAGCCATCTCGACTTCGATTCCTGGCGGGGCCAATGATAGATTATCTTCCAGCGACTGCGGCGGCGGTGCTGACCCCGCTCATCACGCTGGCCCTGGCGCGAAGCCTCCGCCGGTCCAGCCCCCTGCAAGGCGACGAACGTGCCGGGACCATCCGGCCGGACCGCTGGATCGCCGCCCTGGCAGTCGGCATTGCCGCCATCATGTGCATTGGCGGAATCGCGATGATGGCTTTTACAGAAAATATGGTAACCGGGATCATGCTTTCCCTGCTCGGCGCATTCATCGGGGTCGGCCTGATCCCGGCGCTGACTCCCATCGCTACCGTACATTGGTCAGACAGCGGGATCGAAGGTCCGTCCAAGACGGTCTGCCTGATAACCCTTGGCCTAGGGCGAACGAAGATCAGCTGGGACGACATCGCAGCAATTGGAGGATCTTCCGCAAACTTCTGGTATATTCAGTCCACCGATCATCGTCGCGTCTATTGGAGCTATCTTCACAAAGGGTACGGCGCGCTGACTGCCGCGCTGCGCGCGAACCGACCGGACCTGACATTGCCGAATGACATGAGCTGATACTACGCTCGCGTGCCGCGCCGGGGCGGCGCAGTCAGACCTATGCCACTTCCGGCTGCGCGGTCAGCTCTTTCAGAATTCCGGCGACGATGTCGAAGGATTTTACCCGCGCGGTGTGGTCGTGGATCATGCCGGTGACGATGAGTTCGTCGGGCTGGTGCTTGTCGATAATGGCGGTGAGCTGGGCCTTGACGCTGCCGGGTGATCCGACGGCGGAGCAGGACATGGCGTGCTGGACCTGCGCCATGACGGCAGGCGGCACTTCGTCTGAAACGTCTGCACGCGGAAGGGGCAGCTTGCCGGGGCGGCCCGTGCGCAGGCGCGCGAAGGCGAGGATCTGGGACGAGCGCAGGAAGGCGGCCTCTTCATCCGTGTCCGCCGCGCAGACCCCTGCGGCGACCATGGCGTAAGGCTTTGCCAGCGTCCCGGACGGGCGGAAGGTGGAGCGGTAGATCGACAGCGCCTGCTCCAGCATGGCTGGCGCAAAGTGCGAAGCGAAGGCGTATGGCAGTCCGTAATAGGCGGCGAGCTGGGCGCCATAGAGGCTGGAGCCGAGAATCCAGACGGGCACGTTGGTGCCAGCCCCCGGCACGGCGCGCACGGGTGCGGCCTCTGCCCCGTCCCTGAAGTATCCGATCAGTTCCTGAACGTCCTGCGGGAACGAGTCGTCGGAACTCATATTGCGGCGCAAGGCCCGGGCGGTGAGCTGGTCGGTTCCGGGCGCGCGGCCAAGGCCGAGATCGATGCGATCCGGGTAGAGCGTCGCCAGCGTGCCGAACTGCTCGGCCACCATCAGGGGCGCGTGGTTGGGCAGCATGATGCCGCCCGCCCCGATGCGCATGGTGGAGGTCGCCCCCGCCACATGGCCGATAACGACGGCAGTGGCGGCGCTGGCAATGCCGGGCATGTTGTGATGTTCGGCCAGCCAGAAGCGGTGATAGCCCGCCGTCTCGGCGGCCTGGGCGAGGCTGACCGTGTTGGCCAGCGCGTCGGCTGTGGTTTTCCCCTCAGGGACGGGCGACAGGTCGAGAAGCGAGAATTTCTGCATCCACCGTATTTAGGGGCGCAGCGGACCGGAACAAGGGATCAGGCAGGGTTCCCTAAGGGGCGGCCTAGCCCACTCTCGCCCAGGCCTCGGGGGAGTCGCCGGTCATCAGGATATCGGCCAGGGTTGCGACGAGGGCGCGGGGGCGGATCGGCTTTTCGATCATCGCGGTGAAGCCCGCCGCCTTGCAGGACGTGCGGCGCGCATCGGTGACGTCCGCCGTGACGGCCAGCACGGGCATGCCGGCATTTGGCCCCGCCTTCATGCGCAGGCTACGGAGGATCATCTCGCCGCTCTCATCCGGCAGGTGAATGTCGGTGAGGATCGCCTGGTAGGAGACGTCGAACAGGTAGTCGCGCGCGGCGCTGGCCGTGGGGGCGTGGTCCACGTCCCAGCCGGCGGCGCGCAGGGCTTCGGTGATGACGAGCGCGCTGGCGGCGTGGTCTTCGATGACGAGGATACGGCCAAGGTCGAACTTGCCGACTTGCGGGCGCAGGGTCTTTTCCGGCGTGGCCGTGGTGGCGAGGCGCGGGCCGGCCCTGGTGACGGGCAGGTCGACCGTGAAGATGCTGCCGCCGTTGGGATTGTCCGTCAGGCGGATGTCCCCGCCCATGGCCCTGGTCAGCGACTTGGCAATCGCGAGGCCGAGGCCGGAGCCGCCATGCGTGTGGGCGGTGGTGGCGCTGGCCTGCTCAAAGGATTCGAACAGGCGCGCCTTGTCCTCATCCGAGATGCCGCAGCCGGTGTCCGACACGGTCATGCGCAGGCGGAGGGCCGTCGCTTCGCGCGTCGTGGCCAGCGTGACATCGACATGGCCGCGCTCGGTGAATTTCAGCGCGTTGCTCATCAGGTTGAACAGGATCTGGCGCAGGCGCAGGGCGTCGGTCTCGATACGCGGCGTGCCGTCTTCGACGCGGATGCGCAGGTCGACCCGCTTGCCCTCGGTGCGCGGCTGCCAGACATCGCGGGCCTCAGCGGCGAACTCGGTCAGGTCAAACGGCGCGGTGTGGATCGGCATCTTGCCGGCTTCGAGGCGCGACAGGTCCAGCAGGTCGTTCAGCAGGCATTCCAGATGGTGGCCGCTTTCGGAAATCGTGCGCGCGAGGCGCTTTGGCTCGCCGCCGGAGACGCTGTCCTGCAAGAGCTCGGCGACACCGAGAATGCCGGTCAGCGGCGTGCGAATCTCGTGGCCGAGGAAGGCGAGGAAGTCGGCCTTCTCGCGCGCGGCGGACGAGAGCTTTTCCTTCGCCGCCTGCATCCGCTTGGCGGCCTGGCCGAGCGTGCGGGCGCGCTGGGCGTTTTCCTTTGCGATTGTCGAGAACAGGTCCGCCGGGCGGATCAGGCCGCGATAGACGCCCTCCTGCATCACGATGATGCCTTCGGAGAGGGCAATCGGCTGGGTGCTCGCCGCGATGCTTGCGACAAGGCCAGCCGGCGTGCCGGCTTCCACGGTCATGGCGGCTTCGCTGGCCAGCAGGGAGACATCACGGGCGGCCCAGACGGTGCGCCCTTCCGGGCCAGCAAGGGCCTCGGTGACGGCCTGACGGGTGACGAAATTGATGGCGCCATCGCCCGCGCGCAGAGGCAGCGCGAAGAGGGCCTTGTCCGACAGGAACAGGCTGAGGGCGGCGGCACAATTGGTGTCCGCCGCAACCGGGGTAATGGGAAGGCAAATATCCTCGACGCGCGCGAGCATCCGGGCGGTCTCTCTCCAGTCAACAGAAGAGAGAAGATCGCCCGGAAGTGTTGAGACGCCGCTAACTTTTGGTTAGCGCGGAGTTAACCGCGCGCGCCCGGCGCTTGTTCAGACAATCTCGCTGCTGTGGGTGACGATCTTGTGGACAAGACCGTAATCCAGGGCTTCCTGGGCGCTCATCCAGAAGTCACGGTCTGTGTCCTTCTTGATCTGCTCCAGCGTTTTGCCCGTGGCGGCGGCGAAAATCTTGTTCAGACGCTCCCGCATCTTGATGATTTCGCGGGCCTGGATTTCAACGTCCGTGGCCTGGCCGCCAACGCCGCCCCGCGGTTCATGAAGCAGGAAGCGGGTGTTTGGCAGGGCGTAGCGGTTTTCCGGCTTCGCCGCCGCATAGATCAGTGCGCCTGCCGAGGCACACCAGCCGGTGCCGAGGATTTTCACCGGCGCGCCGACGAATTTGATCATGTCGTGGATCATGTCGCCGGATTCGACGTGGCCGCCGGGCGAGGACAGGACCAGAAGGATCGGGTCTTCGCTGACCGCAGACAGGGCCAGAAGGCGCTCGCACACGCGGCGGGCCTGCATGAAGTCGATCCCGCCGGTCAGCAGGATCGTGCGGGCCTTGAAAAGCGCTTCCTCAAGGAAGGAATTCGGCTCTGTGGCCTTCTTCTCGTCTTCGTCGTCGTCGAGGCGCGGCTCGCGGGCAGAATAGTCCATGGTGTCTCCGGTTCGCGGGGATTCTTACGGAGTCATAGGTGCGGTGCCCCGGCGCCCGGGTCAAGGGCGGAGCGCTTAAAGTGGTGGATAACGCTGTATCTGCAGGATTCTATGGAACATCAGGCGTTCGTGGCGCCTGTCCCGCTTCGGGCGACGCTTCAACTTCTCCTGTGAGCATATCCGCAAATTTTATCCTCGTGCATGCGGCGACGCCGGTCCGCTCAGGCATGCATTGGGCAAACTCTTCCGTCCCCGAGCCGCCGCAGCCATTGGTTCCCTGGGCACACCAGTCCGGCAGCGGAATCAGGGCCTGCGGCCCATTCGGCGCCAGACCTTGCCGCATCCGTTCCTGCTGTGCTTCGATCATCTCGCCATTATAGCCATAGGGCGCCCATGGAAGAACGCAGCCGGGTGTGCAGTTCATGCCAACGACATCGCCGTTGAACCTGTCTGTTTCGAGTACATCAGGAACAAGAACGAACTTCCGCTGAGCTCCGTCTGCGCCTGCCAGCGACGTTCTCGTTATCCGGGAGAGGTCTATTCGGGTGCAGACAAACGCCTGCACATCGGACTCCGACTGGTTCGGAGAGTAGGATGCAACCCGGCTGTCTGGTGGCAATTCACCTTCGGCACCGCCGCGGACGAAATGGCTCGCTCCCAGCTCGCTCCATGCCGTGCACCATTCCGGGATGATGGGTGTGCCATTCTGAGGGTCGACATCGAGACGACAGCCCGGCTGGCACCAGATTTCGGCTCCCATCGCCTGACGATAGTCAGCAAGAATTTCCGGCCATCCTTTGTCCGGATCAGGAATATCCGGAGAGGCCGCTCTGGAGACCGGCGAATCAGTAGACCAGCTTCCGGTCTCATTGCCTTGAGCTCTTCTGACGGCCTCCGGCGCGCAAGCAGACAGGGGACAGACTGCCAGCACCCCCGAAACGAAAGTGCGGGAGCCGAATTTGTCGCCCTGTGCTCCCCGACACATCACATTCAAAGCTCCCCTGATCCACGCCTTCCGGGAGAAGGTGCATGAACCCGGGATTGAAGCAATACTTCAGAGAGAAGCGTTTAAGCAGCTTCCGCGACGATCCTCGCCACGTCTTCGGCGTAGCGCTGGGCTTTTTTCTCGCCGACGCCGGTGATGTCGCGCAGGGCGTCGGGGTTTTGGGGGCGTTCGCGGGCGATTTCGGCCAGCGTCCGGTCGTGAAAGATGACGTAAGGCGGCACGCCGCGGGCCTTGGCGGTTTCGGTGCGCCAGACGCGCAACGCGTCGAACAGGCTCTGGTCGCGGGCCGACAGCTCGTCCTGCACCCCGGCGCGGGCCACTTTGCCCGTCTTGCGGCGGCGGGCGCCAGCCGGATCGGCGCGCAGCATCAGCGTTTTCTCGCCCTTGAACAGGGCGCGGGCGGCGTCGCCATCCGGCACCATGACGATGGGACGCATCGCGTCGCCCCCTTCAGATAGCAGGCCGTCATAGAGCAGCGCGTCGAAAATGCGGTTCCAGCCCTGTTTGGGCAGGTCTGTGCCGATGCCGAAGGTGGACTGGGTGGAGAGTTCCTCGTCGAGGGCGTCTTTCGCCTGCCCCAGAAGGTGCTGGATCAGGCGGCCCCGGCCCACGCGCTGGCCGCAGCGCAGCACGGCGGAGGTCGCCATCTGGGCCCAGCGGGTGGCGTCGTGCACCTCGCCGCCCTCGCCCCGGCAGATGTCGCACGCCCCGCAGGCCTCACTGGTCTCCTCGCCGAAATAGCGGCGCACGGCGCGGCGGCGGCAATCCTCGCCATCGAAGAAGGCGAACAGCTGGCGGGTCTTGGTGATCTGGACGCGTTTCACTTCGTCCGGCGCGTCACCCTCATAGGTCCACGACAGGGACCGGCGCATGTCTGCCGGGCCGTAGAGGGCGATGCCCTCGGCGGGGTCACCGTCGCGCCCTGCCCGGCCAACTTCCTGCCAATAGGCCTCGATTGTCTTCGGCGGATCCGCATGGATGACGAAGCGCACGTCGGGCTTGTCGACGCCCATGCCGAAGGCGACCGTGGCGCACATGACGAGGCCGTCTTCCAGCAGGAAGCGGCGCTGGCGCTCGCTGCGCAGACTAGCCTCAAGGCCGGCATGGTAGGCGAGCGCGGGGCAACCGGCTTTCTCAAGCGCGGCGGCGAGGTCTTCGGTCGCGTTGCGGGTGGCGCAGTAGACGATGCCGGAGAGGCCGGGCCGCGCCTTGACGAGAGAGACGACGCGCTGGGCGCGGTTGCCCTCTTTGGGCTCAGCCGCCAGGGCCAGGTTTGGCCGGTCGAAACTTGCAACGTGGACGGAAGGCCGGGTGAGATTCAGCTGGGCGAGGATGTCTTCGCGGGTCTTGGCGTCTGCGGTGGCCGTAACGGCGAGGCGCGGCACGCCGGGGAAGAGATCCTTCAGGCGGCCGAGGGCGCGGTAATCTGGCCGGAAGTCATGGCCCCACTGGCTGACACAGTGCGCCTCGTCCACCGCGATGAGGGAGATGTCCATCTTCGCGAGCCGGTCGGCAAGGCCGGTGCCGAGCGCCTCGGGCGAGACATAGAGCAGGTCCATCTCACCGCGCTGGGCGGCGTCGAGGGCGTCGGCGCGGCTGGTGAAATCCATCGAGCTGTCGAGCCGTTCGGCCCGCACGCCGGCCTGTTTCAGCGCGTCCACCTGGTCGGCCATCAGGGCGATCAGCGGCGACACGACGAGGCCGACGCCGGGGCGCAGCAAAGCCGGGATCTGGTAGCAGAGGGACTTGCCGCCGCCGGTCGGCAGCACGGCGAGGGCGTCCTGCCCGGCCAGCGCATCGGCGATGACATCCTCCTGCAGGCCCCGGAACGCCTCATAGCCATAGACGCGCTTCAGAAGCGCGCGGGCATCGTCAAGGGTGGGGGCAGCAGGCATGGAGATGTTGTGGCGGGGTGCGCGAGTCGGGGCAAGTGGGCGGGTGCGCGCCGTTTTCCTCTTGCAGGTTGCGTGTGGCTTCCCATGTCAATTGTGGAGGACTGAAAAGATGACGGGCGCCCCGGACCGGCACACGAAATCCGAAGGGCTGAAACGGCTGCTGAGGCGCCGGGGGCGGCGGCACAAGGTCGGCGCGAATACGGGCGAGACGGTCTATAGCTGGGCCGAGTACGGGCAGGTGAATTTCACGTCGAGCGGAGACCATTCGCGAACAAGTGCGATCATTGGCACCCTGGCCGTCATTGGGGCTTTCCTGATTGTGCCCCTGATATTTGCGTTGGCGGGAAGCACTGCAGAAAACGGCTTGTTGCCCCTGCTCAGGATCCTTCTCGAAACCTTTCTGGCAACTTTGTTTCTCCTGGCCCTCTGTCTGCCCCTGATCATCCCTGTCGGCCTGTTCGCATGGATCTATGCCCGGCTCGACGGAGACACGAAGAAAGACCGGGAACGCCTGATCGCGGCGGCGGACACGCTGCGCGCGAAGCAGGCCGAAGCGCAGGACTAAGGCGCGAATCGCGTCAGATAGTTCGTCATGACACACAAACCCTACCCGCCTGAAGCGCCGAAGGATTGCGGCTTGTGCCCGCGTCTTGTGGCGTATCGCGAAGCCGTCGCTGTGAAAGAGCCCACCTGGTTCAATGGGGCGGTGCCGAGCTTTGGTGACGAGAAGGCTGAGCTGCTGGTCATCGGCCTCGCGCCGGGCGTCACCGGGGCGAACCGGACGGGGCGGCCCTTCACCGGCGACTGGGCGGGCGACCTGCTCTACGCGACGCTGGACAAGTTCGGCTTCTCCAAGGGCAAATTCGCGGCGAGCCCGGATGACGGCCTGAGGCTGACCGGCGCGATGATCACCAATGCCGTGCGCTGTGTGCCGCCGGAGAACAAGCCCGTCGGCGCCGAGATCAATGCCTGCCGGCCGTTTCTGGTCTCACGTATCGAGGCTTTGCCGAAGCTGAAAGTGATGCTTTGCCTCGGCAAGATTTCGCACGATTCCACGGTGCGCGCGCTCGGCCTGAAGCTGAAGGATTATCCGTTCGGGCACGGAACAAGGTATGAGGTGAATGTGGACGGGCGGGATGTTCTGCTCGTGTCCAGCTATCACTGCTCACGCTACAACACGAATACCGGGCGCCTGACGGCGGAGATGTTCGAGGACGTGTTCGCGATGGCGCGTGAGGCGATTGGGTAAGCCCTCACCTCCCACCGCCTTCGGCGGCGGGCCCCTCCTCTCCCGCTTGCGGGAGAGGGGTTGAACCGGCGCCTTCGATAAGGTGCTTCCTGTGTTCCAGATGATCCTGAATTCCATCGAGCGCGCCGTCGATATTTTCCATCAGGTGTGCATTCCAGATTCGCATTACCTCCCAGCCCTCAGATTCCAGGAACACCGTTCGCTTCAAATCATGTTCCTGCTGAGCGGCTTGCCCATGCGTGTCGCCGTCCAGCTCCACAATCAATTTCACCTCCACACAGGCGAAGTCAGCGAAGTATGGCCCCACAGGATGCTGTCGCCGGAATTTCCAGCCTGCCAGCTGGCTGTTGCGTAGTTTTGACCACAGCAAGCGCTCCGGGAAGGACGACTCCTTCCGCAGGCCTCTTGCACGTTTTGTTGTCTTCCCGCCCATACCGCGAATAAAATTTCTGCGGAGGCTCCGGGTCAACCCCTCTCCCTCTGGGCTACAGCATTCACACATCGTGGTTGCATGGTTTGACGAAGTCTGATTCGTAATTGCCAAACGGGGAGGACGGCATGGATCGGACGTTGGGCCACTTTGGTGATCTGCGGCTGCAAAAAGGGGGGTCT
>Ga0209643_1000533_pt1 | contig 64631 bp, 56 predicted proteins | sample AutmiccBRH37_all_FD_187383 | JGI IMG/M metagenome (GOLD analysis project Ga0209643, IMG submission 187383) | Deep subsurface microbial communities from Mt. Terri, Switzerland - Autotrophic microbial communities BRH/37_all (SPAdes) (version 2) | ecosystem: Environmental > Aquatic > Deep... | reverse complement strand
CTTTGTCTTGCCATAAAAATATCCTCCTGAATTAATATTTATCTTAACATTAATCCAAGAGGATTCTCCACCGGTTTACACAAAATATTTTACACTACCCGGGGAAATTCAAGCTCATGTTTTTGCTTCGCTCTCATAAGTGTGCTTTTGGTTAACTAGTTTATTCAACTGCTCACTATATTCATCGATATACTTTTTATAATTTGCTATTTTTACAATCTCATCTTGATTATCCCTAAGCATTTAAAATATACTGAAGCTCCTTCGCCTTCATAGTAATAGCCGGTTGAACATATGATATGAAAATCATTGGCTTCGGCTACTTTTTTTAAAAACGAAGGATTACGCCCACAATCATTAGGCGTCACATCAATAATGGTTTTGAATCCTTGCTTTTTTACAGCCTCGATAATCTCATTGCTTTTTCTTAGATAAATACCTTCATCAAAAGGGGCCATAGTATGGTCTCCATTATAACCAGGATAACCAAAAATAAAATGCTCGTGCATCAAAGTCCGGCCGAGTTGATCGGGATCGAAAGGACCCCTTACTGTTTGAATTTGCATTAGAACCTCCTTGAATAGCCTTATTAGTACAGGGATGTTCCATGATCAACATATAGGATTTGACCGGTAATTGCTTTAGACGCATCACTGGCAAAGAACAAAATGGCTTCAGCCTGATCTTCAGCTTGTGCTTCCGGTAACGTTATATCTATATGTTTTGCACAGGCTGCTGCAAATTCTTGATTAAAAAATTTGAATTGTTCTGGTGTATTCAGTTCAGTTGGTGTTGGGCCAGGTGCAACAGCATTGCATCGAATATCCGTAGGTGAATATTGAAGCGCTACATTTTTGGTCATACTATTTACGGCTGCTTTTGCAGCACTGTATGAAATACCTGCAAGACCCTGGCTGCCGATGGAAGAAACATTAACGATGGATCCCTTACCATACTTTTCCATATGCTCCAACGTATATTTAGTCATATAAAAAAGTGAAAACTGATCGATCTTGCAGACCTTTTCATACCATTCTTCAGTACATAAGTTGATAGGTATGTGTCTGTCAGCGATACCCGCGTTGTTGACCAATATATCGATACGTCCATATTTCTTAATGGTTTCATCAACAATCCTTTTACAGTCTTCCATTTTTGAAACATCTGCTTGGACAGCCATGATTTCGCCACCTTGAGCAGTGATTTCATCAACAACCTCTTGATTCTTTGCTTCACGTCTTGACGCAATAACTACTTTTGCTCCTTCTTTACAGAATAGTTTGGCAGTTGCACGCCCAATACCTGAGTTTCCTCCTGTAATAATAGCAATTTTTTCGTTGAGTCTTCCCATAAATGATTCCTCCTTATTTCATTGTAAATTATTAACCAATTAATTAAAGCAGTATTATGGCAACACTATATATTATCGTTCGAAATGCTTGTGTTAAAACAAGAATCCCCACATATAAATTTTAACCATACATCTATGCATTGTAAAATGCTTTATTTGCATAGATGAAACTTGTCACAATTTTCAGTTATAATAGCATGCACATTAGAATCATTGACGAAAGAAGGTATATCGATTAAAATATGATGGATGTGTTCTCAAGAATAACAAATGAGCTATATCACGTAGGAGGAATCAGATGAGGAATGCCGGCAATAACACTGAAAATGAACGAGCTAGTCATGTGGAAAAGAAAGAAGATGCCCTGTCTTATCATATGAGAAATCTGCATAGGATATCTTTGTATGCGCTTTCCAGAGAATACAGCAGATTGACTTCGTATATTGATCGTGAGTACTTTCATAAAAAAGTATTTGATGATGCTTTTTATAAGTCAACAGATGATTTCATATTTAGAATGGATGTCACGAGTCTGTCTTATAGTCAAGCTTTTAGAATGGCTTATCAAGATTTGCAGAAGGAAGACTATTACTCATTCCTATTAGGGTTGAAAATAATTGTGGTTAAATTAAAAGGAAATCAGCGATATGCATATTTTGACAGAGACAAGATATTTGAGCTGCTAAATGATATGAAAACAGAATATTCCGTTGATCATCATTTTGACCCAAGTTTTGACACGCTTGAGATATTGACTGAAGAGTGCAAGGATTATTTGCCTATCGGATTTCAGAAAATGACGATAGAAGAATATCGTCATGGATCGATGCGTTCATTATACGATAATTATAAGAAATTGGATGTGAAATTGCTTGAAGAAGAATTCAAGGCTGCTGCTAGACAAGGTAACATATACAACTATATAGTAGAGATTGATCACTATATCAACTCCAACAGAAATGAGATCACTAAAAATGAATGGGTTTTTCTGGCGAAATTGCTATCTGCCCAATATGCAACAGAAAAAGAACCGTGGTCCAGAGACATGACGGTTGATTTATTAAGTGTATATTTGGCGATACGTGATGTATGTGATGAGCAAACGTTTGAAGGAACACTATATCAGCTTGTAACAGGAACGTTAAAAATAATCATTAAAAAGATCTCTTCATCAACGGATGGCTTATCATCCAGAGAAATACAAAAAATAATCAATTATCTAATTAATGTTTATACATTGAACAGCAATAATTACTATTTGGTTTATATAAATAATTTCTTAAAGATGTTGGATAGATGTGATGTTTTACCGGATCTATCCAGTACAAGAAAATGGTTGGAGCAACATTCATAGAAATATTCAAAAGGGTCTTCCCAATTTATGATTTAATCATGCTTTTAGGACAGACCCTTTTATGCTCAGGTGCTTTTAGCTATTAAATACACATTTACTGATTTTGTATTGAAGCGGCAAGTATGGACTCGCTTCTATTGATGAATTGTTCCAAATCTCCCGGTTTAAGTGATTGCTGACTCATAAGGGAGAGATCTAACAATTGATTTACTACCATGTTGATGGCGATTTCATTTGACGATTCCAATATAAATCGTACAATTTCATTATTCAGGTTGACCAATAAAGTACTCTTTGCCTGCTTCTCTTTTTCAGAGAAATTAGTAGGATTCATGAACCCGTATATTTCTAACATATCCGAAATTCTTCGGGATTTTTCATCATTCGTGATGAGTGTAGAGATACTCTCATGCTCGAGGTTGATGATTTTAAGAGTCATAGTACTTAATCGCTCACCTAATGCTTTCTGTATCTTTTCTGTCAGTATCTCAACTTTTGGCTTATCATCTTCACCTAAGTATCCATTGAAAAGGGATTCAATATTGGAATCGATCCGTATGAATTTCAGATTTGGACGGAGGACTTCATATTTACGCATGAATGGCTGATCGATAACATGATCAAACAATAATGCGTTCAACTGACACTTTTTGAAGATTTCGATGTAATGAGCCTGATCCAATTCATCAGATGCATAGTATATCGTATCCGGATGAGAATGGTCCTCACTGCCGGTGTATTCTTGGATTGTTCGATAGCTCCCATAAACATCCATAAAAATGGCTTTGCGGGTCATGACGGAAGCAAAAATCTTGTCTTGCAATATACCATATTTTACAAAAGAATTTATATTAGGCCAATAGGTTTCATACGTCTTCCGCTGATTTTCAAACATATCGTTCAGCGCTATGGTGACTTCCTGAGATAAGCATTCGTATATCAATTCAATCATATCATTGTTTTGTTTATCTTCTCGTATGGTTGAACGGGAGACAGCGAGCGGCAGATGGTCACACTCGATGATACCACTTTGCAGATTGACGAATTTTGGTATCAGTTCACGGATGTTTTCGCCGATATAAACACCCCTATTGTAAATCTTGATGGTTCCATCCAATTCTTCGGTGCCGTTTTTTGTATTCCTGAAGAATAGAATGCCTCTTACACCGATATCTATGCTTTCGAATTGAATCCAAAACAATGGATCGGATACATCGTTGAAAAATTCCTTGTAGAACGTATTCATATCCGTTGGTTCGATGGATGCCTTAGGTCGTTTCCATATTGGAGAAGGATTGTTGACCAAAACTTGAGCGTACTCAGGTGCTTCAAAATATATCGCTGTCTTTGAAAAGACAAAGTATTTCTTTATGATCTCATGTATAAGCTCCGGATTTTTAAAATAGGGATTCATCTCGTCCAAATAGAGGATGATATCCGTACCGATTTCAGTTTTGTCGCATTCCTTCATGCTATAGGACATATCTGACATGCAGTCCCAGCGGACGGCTGGTGTATCTTTCTTATAGGATTTGGTTTCGATTGCTACATGGTCCGCCAGCATGAAAGCCGAGTAAAAACCTACTCCAAAATGGCCGATAATTGTGTCTTTACCTGCTTGATTGTTTTGGTTTATGAATTCGGTTGCACCTGAAAAAGCAATCTGGTTTATGTATTTGTGGACCTCTTCTTCACTCATACCAATGCCGTTATCACTTATAACGAGGAGTTTTTTCTCAGAATCCAGCCTTACGAGAATCTTAGCTTCTGTTTGAGGGAGACTTCCATCACTTTCCCTTAGCCGGGAAAGCTTTTCAATGGCATCTGAAGCATTTGAAATAAGTTCTCTAAAGACAATATCCTGTTCTGTGTACAACCACTTTTTTAATATTGTAAAGACGTTTTTGCTCTCAATTGACAGCAAACCCTTCTGATTGGTTGCTATCTCAGCCATAATCAACACCACTTTCTTTGATATATTCTATACAGACTATTATTATAACAGAATATCAGCGAAATTGGGTAAAATCAATTATGCATATTATGAATTTTACAATCCGCTTTTGATTGTTTATGCTTTAATCAAACAGTTAACCGTAAATGTTGACTTAAGAAGCTTATTATGTTTGGAGGAAAGAAAATGTCAAGTGTAAGAGAGACAAACGCAGGCTACGTAAAATGGCCAACTTTTGAAGAAATCAAAGAAATGTTCAAAGAACATTTTATTATGGACAGACGTGAAGACGGAGTTGTTACTGTTCGTATGCACTGTAAAGGCGGCCCATTGATCTGGTCCATGGAATTGCATGATGCAATCGGTAAAATGTGGAGAATGCTCGGAACAGATCGCGAAACTGAAATGATTATTTTTACCGGTACAGGTAACATTTGGGTCACAGACTTTGAAGCTGCAAGTTGGGCTCCGGAAGGTGATGATCCGGCAAAAACAAGATACAATCATATGTTTGTAGACGGACGCCGTATGATCATTACGATGATTCAAGACGTTGAAGTTCCGACACTTGGAGTACTCAGCGGATCGGGCGGACATACTGAATTGGCTCTTATGTGTGATTTGGCAATCGCTGCTGACGATATAACCGTACTTGACCCACACATGCTGCCGGGAACAAACAACGTGCCTGGTGACGGAATACACAGCTGTTTCATGGAATTGATGCCGGCAAGATTTGCTGCATGGTACCTTATGACCGGCGATAAGATGTCAGCTCAAGATCTTGTTAGATTAGGTATGGTATCAGAAATCGTTCCAAGAGAAAAACTGATGGATCGTGCCTATGAAATCGCAGATATTTTGATGGCTCAAAACAGAATCGCAAGAAGACTTACGACTCAACTTGTCAGAAGAAACTGGAAGAAGAGGATTGCAGATGATCTGGATATGGCATTCGGAACTGAATTGTTTGGAATGTACTGTGCAGAGGAGCTGCATTCAGAACTGCTGTCCATGATTGAATACTTAGGGTTGGAGGGTAAGATCGATCCACCGTTGAAAGGCAAAATAAGATAATTTGGTGCACGTGGAGGATTCTTGAAATTCTCCGCGTGTTTTCAGAAAGAGAAGGTGAACGTAATGAAGAAGATTTTTGCTATAAACTGCGGCTCCACTTCTACCAAAGTAGCATATTTTGAAGATGACAAAATGATTAGCAAGGTATCTTTGGATATTACTGCAGAACAACTGAAGAAAATGCCAAAGACGCTGGACCAGCTGGAATATCGGACAAACCAGGTTAAGGAATTCTTAAAGGAGAACAAATTGGATCCTGCCGAGTTCGACATCATTGTTTCCAGGGCTGGAACCATTCCATCGGTTCCATATGATGGAGCATATGAGGTCAATGAATTAATGATTGCTTCTGTAACTTATGCACCAGAAGCCCAGCATGCATCCACGCTGTCTTGCCTGATTGCAGATAAGCTGGCAAAGGGTTTGGATGTTCCGGTTATCATTTATGATCCGACTTGTGTTGATTCTGCCGATGAAATTGCAAAAATTACAGGAATTCCTGAAATTGTGAATATGCCGATTGCACATTTATTGAATACCAAAATGGCAGGTTTTACATTCGCGAAGTCCATTGGCAAGAATTATAAGGATCTGAATCTTATCATTGTTCAACTTGGCGGAGGAATCACATTGGGCTTCCACGATCATGGGCGCATAGTAGATTGGGTCTATGACGATGAAGGACCGATGTCACCTCAAAGAGCAGGTGCGATTCCGACAAGGTATATGGCCAATTTCTGTTATAATAGCGACAAGACATTGCAGGAAATGAGAATGTACCTATGTGGACAATCTGGACTGGTTGCATATTTTGGAACGCAGGATGTCAGGGATGTTGAAAAAATGATCGATGAAGGTGATAAAAAAGCAGAATTGATTCTGAAGGCAATGGCTTATGGGGTTGCTAAAAGCATTGGGCAGCTTTCCGTCGTTAGGGATGGAAAGGCGGATCAGATAATTCTCACCGGGGGCATTGCGTACAGCGAAAGAATTACAAATTGGATCAAGGAAAAGGTGACCTTCATTGCACCGGTTACCATCATTCCTGGGGAACGTGAAATGGAAGCTTTGGCAGCTGGAGCCCTTCGCGTACTGAATAAAGAAGAAAAAGTACATCCTTACAATATTTATCCTAAAGGTTACAGTTCAATAGAAGAGATTATAAATAATCCCAATTATCTTGCTTGAAGTAAATCCGTGTAAGGATTAATACCGGGCATAGGAGGTTAAAATGACACTGGAAAATAAAGTTATCATAACAGCTGCCTTGACAGGCGCAATGACACCAAAAGAAATGAATCCATCGATTCCATTGACACCTGAAGAAATTGCAGAAGATGCATATAGGTGTTGGACAGCCGGTGCAGCAGTTGTCCATTTGCATATGAGGGATGGCAAAGGCATGGGAACAATGGATAAGGAAAAATTCAAAAAGACGATTGACCTGATCAAAGAGAGAACGGATTGCGATGTAGTTATCAATTGTACGACATCAGGCGATAGTAGGGCTGGCTATGAAGAGCGAATGGCACATCTTGCCTATGTGAAGCCTGAAATGGCATCATTTGATGCAGGAACATTCAACTGGATGCCTTTTGGTATCTTTGACAACTCACCACAGTTTTTGGAACCACTAGGTCTGAAAATGAAAGAACTGTGCGTGAAGCCTGAACTGGAAATCTTTGATTCCGGCTTTATGAATATCGTAAAATACTATGTCAAAAAAGAAGTACTTGAGACACCTTGTCACTATCAGTTTGTTCTTGGTGTACTCGGTGGAATGGAAGCTACAGTGAAAAACCTGCAGTTCCTGTATGACATGCTACCTGAAGGTGCCACTTGGTCTGCCTTTGGATTAGGTCGACAACATTTGCCTATTATGTATGCAACGTTGGCTTTAGGCGGGCATATCCGAGTCGGGCTTGAGGACAATGTTTATTATAGCCATGGAAAACTGGCTACAAATGTCAGCATGGTGGAAAGAGCGGCTCGAGTCGTTAAAGAATTTGGGAAAGAGCCTGCAACACCGGATGAAGCCAGACAAATACTTGATATTAGTAGAAAATAGGGTGATGCATATGTACAAGGATTTTGAAGCATTGATCAATGTACGTCTTAATCAAAATGTATCTCCAAAGAGAGCCGTTGTTGCAGGCGCGAATGATGAGCATGCACTTGAGGCGGTATTCCTGGCTCAGGAAAAAGGCTATGCGATACCTGTTCTGGTTGGGGAACATGAAAAAGTGGAAGAAATGATTCAGCGAATGAATTATACAGATAGGATGTATGAAATCATCCACTCAGAACCGGATGTAAATCCATCCGAAGTGGCCGTGAGGCTTATACATGAAGGCAAAGGCGATTTCATTTTGAAAGGCAAGATTGAAACGAAGAACTTGCTTAGACCAATACTGAATAAGGAAACCGGTTTGAACAAGAAAGGCTTCATCACCCATTTTGGTCTTATGCAAATTAAAGGATATCATAAGCTTTTGGCTGTTAGCGATTGTGCGGTCATTCCATATCCGTCACTGGAAGACAAAATAAGAATTGTGAATGAAGGTATGGAGGCTTTGCGAAAATTGGGATATGAGAAGCCTGTTGTCGGTGCATTATGTGCTGTAGAAACGGTAAGTGAAAAAATGCCAGAAACTGCCGATGCACAGAAATTGCAACAGATGGCGGCAGATGGTGAGTTTGGTAATGGCGTTGTGGTAGGACCGATTTCTTTCGATCTGGCCACCTCTAAGGAATCTGCAAGGATCAAGAACTATGATTCTCCCTACGCAGGCGATGTGGATATGCTCTTGGTACCACAAATGGTAACCGGGAACGTCATGAGTAAAATATGGAATGCGGATCCGGAAAATATCTTGGCTGGATGCCTGGTTGGCGCAGATATTCCGATTGTATTGACTTCCAGAAGCGCCAGCATGAATGAAAAGCTATATTCCATATTGTTATGCACCATGCTCAGTTAAATGCTTGATTTTATAATTCTGTATCCTATAAATTTTTTTCTGTACACAGGCCATTCACAATATCGATAAAGCTGTTGACCAATTCTGAAGTGTTTGATTTTTTATACAGCATGACAATGGCGCATTTTGCTGAAAAGTCATCCAAATTGATGTATGAAATATTTTCATTGCCGCTTTTGGCTTTTGTCAAAGATGTTGGGACAATACCATAACCTAAGCCTAACGAAGCTTCAAGCATAACGGACTCGGTTGTATTGACATAGTTTGTATTGATTTTCTTCACGCCGGCAGAATTCTGAAGCTCATGCAATATGAGTTTCAGGAAAGGCGGCTCGATATGTGACGGCAAGATCAGAGGAAGTGATTTAACAATCTCGGCAATTGTCTCTTTCGTTGGATTCTTAAAAAGTTTTGATGATACAGCCAAGGAGAAATAATCTGTTCCTATAGGAGTGCTTAGAAGATCTTCATAACCAAAAGAAGCAAAATCATAAGTGAATCCAACGTTGTAAATGTCATACTGAATGGAACAAGGAATTTCATCGAAGTTATAAGATTCAACAATAAGATTTATGGATGGATACTTCTCTTTCATTATGGCTAATGAATCGGATAAAACCTGGCACAAATTTCCGGGTGAAGTAATTCTGAGTATTCCAGAACTACCTTTGTCTGCTGACTGTACGTTCATGATGACAGTTTCCATATGCTTAATGAAAGAATCACATTCCTTGTAGAATACTTTGCCGGCTTCAGTCAATTCGATATTCTTGTTATTACGTTCAAAAAGCTTTACACCAAGCTCATTTTCCAAAGCAATGATATGGCGGCTCAGCGTTGACTGGCTGATATAGAAGTGTTTAGCAGCTTTTGTGATATTTTTATACTTGGCAGTATACTGAAAATATTGTAATGTTTCAAGATTGATAACAATCACCCTCTCAAAAGTGTAATATAGCTAAATATTATCATAAAAATAAAGCAGGAATCAATGCTTAAATATAAGCAGAAATGATGAATAAATATAAACAAACTTGCAAGTATTTACAAGCAATAGTAACAGAATCGTTAATGGAAAAGGAGTTTAATAATGGAGAGATGTGTAATTGTAGCATATGGCCGGTCGGCTATAGCTAAAGCCGGTCGGGGAACATTAGCTGCTGCAAATCCGGTGGACTTTGGAGCAGAGGTGTTAAAAGGAGTTGTTCAAAAGGTTCCTCAACTGGATTTGAATGATATTGATGATGTCATTGTAGGCTGTGCGATACCTGAAGGGAAAATGGGTTTGAATCCCGCCAGGAATATAGTACTTAGGGCAGGGCTTCCAGAGGAAGTGCCAGGACTGACGATAAATCGGTTTTGTGCGTCAGGCATACAGTCAGTAGCAATAGGCGCTTCTATGATCATGAGCGGTTTACAGGAAGTTGTAATTGCAGGAGGTGTGGAATCCATGTCCTGCCCTGTGCTTTCAGATGCTCCTGGATTCCTGGATCAATGGCTTCTTGAGAATACGGATATCTATATGCCTATGGGAATTACAGCTGAAAAAGTAGCTGAGAAATTTGGTATCAGCAGAGAGCAAATGGATCAGATGTCTGTTGAAAGTCATGCAAAAGCCGCAGAAGCTGTGGAAAGTGGCTTGTTTAATGAAGAAATCATTCCTGTAACCGGTTATGATCAGGACGGCAATCCAGTGGTGTTCAAACGTGATGAATGCTACAGGAAGGGAACTAGCATGGAGGCTCTGGCCAAACTAAAGCCATGTTTTAAGGAAGATGGCCTTGTGACTGCTGCAACTTCTTCCCAAAGAAGTGACGGTGCTGCCTTCGTTGTGCTGATGTCTGAGAGCAAAGCGAAAAAGCTTGGTATAAAAGCAATCGCAAGATTCGTATCATTTGCAGTCGAGGGGCTGGATCCGGCGTACATGGGATTGGGTCCAATCTATGCTGTTGAGGAAGTTTTGAATAAAGTAAACCTGACCCTTGAAGATATGGATGTCATCGAATTGAATGAAGCTTTTGCCTCACAAGCCATTGTTACAATAGATAAATTAGAACTGGACAAGAACAAAGTCAACCCCAGAGGCGGTGCGTTGGCACTGGGACATCCGCTTGGGGCAACTGGTGCGATACTGCTTGGCAAATCTATGAATTACCTAAAAAATACAGGTGGCAAGTATGGACTTATTACCATGTGTATCGGAGGCGGTATGGGAGCTGCCTGCATCATAGAAATGGCGGAATAGGGGGAGAGTGGTGGATTTTAAACAGAAAAGATGGAAATATATGGCGGGGGCGATGCTGCTGGCGTTATGTTCCGGGATTGGATATGCATGGAGTGTCTTTCAAAAACCATTGATGGTAAATTTCGGTTGGGGACTGAAGACTATCTCACTCACATTTACAATTCAGATACTGATATCGACCATTGCACCTGTTTTTCTTGGAAAATTCCAAAAGGCATTAGGGATAGGAAATTACTTGCGGACCGGTATTGCGGTTTATGTGATCGGGCTTGTTGCGACAATGTTTACCAGTTCCATCAGCTATTTATACATTGTATATGGCATTATCGTAGGCATTGGTATTGCTATGCTGTATCCCAGTCTGATGGCCTACGCTACAAGTTTATTTCCAGATAAGACAGGACTGGCTTCGGGTATGCTGGCATGCTCTTATGGCAGTGGCGCAATTCTCTGGGCACCCATAGCAACGTTTTTCATGCAGCGTCATGGCGTTCTGTCAGTATTCGGTTTACTGGCAGCCATATTTGCTATTGTAATGATTCCGACGTCATTTCTTATAAGAAACGTACCTGCGGATTTCAATGCTAAGCCAAAGAAAGTTGTTAAGACAAGTGTCAATACTGTATCCGGCAAGGATTATACATGGAGAGAAATGCTGAAAACATCTACATACTATATGCTGATCACAGCACTGACATTAGGAGCTACAGCAGGTTTGATGATCATGGGGCATGCTTCAACAATGCTGCAGGAAGTTCTGAATTTCACAGCGGAAAAAGCAGCGCTTTTAGTTGGCCTGTTTTCCGTCTTCAACGCACTGGGACGTCTTACCTTTGGGTTTGTTTCAGATCGCTTCGGAAGATATAATGTGATGATGTTCTTGTTTGCTGTCATCGGTGGAGCGATGATACTGCTAACAAAGTCAAGTGGCGTAATATTTATCGCTGCATTGTTGGCAATCAGTGCCTGCTATGGCGGATTCACATCTATGTTTTCACCCGTATGTGCCGACAACTTCGGCTTAAAAAATATTGCTGTCAACTATACATTTCTTTATGTTGCTTACGGATTGGCAGGAGCTATTGGACCACAACTTGCAGCCAGAATTAAAACCGTAAGCGGTGGATATAACCTGGCGTTCTTGACTGTAGCCGGTATGAGTGTCGTTGGATTTATTTTGATATTGCTTTTGAAGACCAAGGTAATTACACTTAGATCAAACACTGCAATAAGGAGTTAATTATGAAGAAAATAAGTTTAAAAATCGATGGACACGTTATTGAAGCAAAAGAGGGACAGAGCTTGCTACAGGCTGCATTGGATGCGGGTATATACATTCCGCACTTATGCTATCATTCGGATCTTACTCCTCTTGGCAATTGTAAGTTATGTGCAGTAGAGATTGAAGGTGAGTCGAATATTGTTCAGTCATGTGAAATTATTGTCGAAGATGGCATGATCGTCAATACAAAGAGCGAAGCGGTGAAAAAACTTCGTATGACGGCTTTGGAACTGATGCTGGCAAGTCATCCGAAAGATTGTACGTCCTGCGATAAGTATCTGAACTGCGAATTGCAGGCATTGATGCAGTATATGGGTGTTGCCCATTCCAGACTTCGTGAAATTGATAAGGAAAATACAAGAATTGCAAAATCGGATAACCTGATTAAGAAGGAAATGCGACGCTGTATTCAGTGTGGGCGCTGTGTCAGAGTGTGTGAGGAGCTTCGCGGTGTTAAGGCATTGTCCATCAATAAAAAAGATGGAGAAACTTATATCAATACAAAAGGCGACAGACCTTTGACGGAAACAGAATGCAGATTTTGCGGAGCTTGTGTTGAAGTCTGTCCTACAGGAGCAATACAGGATGTGAAGGGTGTCTTTTCAAGTGATGCCCCTCGGAATATGGCATTGGTTCCATGTAAGAATGAATGTCCCGCACATACGGATATACCTATGTATATCAGACTTGTAGAGCAGGGCAGGTATAGTGATGCGGTTTCAGTCATAAGGGAAAAACTGACATTCCCCCATTCTCTGGGCTGCATTTGTTCACATGTCTGTGAGTCAGGCTGCAAGAGAACGCATCTGAATAAACCTATAGCGATTAGGGAAATCAAGCGCTTTGCTGTGGAAAATGACAAGAATGAAACCTGGAGGGAAAGAGTATTTAGAAACGAACCGAATGGGAAAAAGGTGGCAATCATCGGAGGTGGTCCTGCTGGAATGACAGCGGCCTATTATCTGACCAAAAAAGGGTATGATACCGAAGTCTATGAACGGCAGGCACTTCCCGGCGGTATACTTTCCTATGGTATTCCCAAATATAGGCTGCCTCAAGATATTGTTGACAATGAGATAGAGATCTTGAAGGAAGAGGGAATAAAGGTCTATACAAATTCCAGTATTGAATCGGTCAATGAGCTAAAGGAAAAAGGTTATGATGCAATATTGATAGCCATTGGTGCAACCAGGGGCAAAAGACCTCCAGCCTATAACAAACAATGGAGCAATGCCTTGGATGCTGTCGATTTCTGCAGAATGTCCTGTGAAGGCACATTGCCGAAGCTGGGTGATACTGTAACGGTTTATGGTGGTGGCAATGTTGGGTTTGACTGTGCAAGAACGGCAAAAAAATTGGGTGTCGGCACAGTACGGATCATATGTATGGAAGCCCGTGATCAGATGTTGGCGGACCGGTCAGAGATTACCGGTGCCTTGGAAGAGAACATTGAAATACTTAACAGCAGAGCCATTCTGAATATCGAGGAGTCCGGCGGAAAGGCGGATGCTTTATCCTTGATAGGCATTAAGAGCTTTAAATTCACTGCAAAAGGACTGGAGCTTGACGTCGAAGAGGGAACAGATACGAAGCTGACCACCGATACACTGATATTTGCAACCGGTCAGCAGCCGGATTTGAATGAGTCCTTTGGTATAGAACTGGTCAGAAGCAGTTTTGTAAAAACGGATGAAACAATGAAAACAAATGTTGATGGGGTATTTGCTGCCGGTGATGTTATCTATGGAACCAAATCCGTTGTGGCGGCTATCGCATCCGGGCGCCAGGCAGCAATGACCATTGATAAATATTTGGGGGGTGATGGCGACATTGAAGAGACCCTACTTGAGAGGGAAAAGCTAAATCCGAATATCGGTACGATCGAATGTTTTGCGAAACTGGAGAGAATCGATTGTTTCAAGGACACCTGCGATGCGAACGCAGAATCTATTCGTTGTCTTCAATGCGACCTGAGACTGGATATTCAAAAAGTCAAGTACTGGGTGGATCCACACTTTAAGGCGGTAAAGGAGGTGACAAAATGATTTGTGAGGCAAACAGCGCTTTGCTGCCAAGTTGGGATGCTTCGGACACTAATGCCTGTGTTGTTGATTATTGCTTGAAGCTCATGGATATTGCCAGGAAGGAATCCTGTGGAAAATGCGTCCTCTGCAGAGAAGGTACATGGCAGGTTTATGAGATCATCAAGGATATAACGAAGGGCAATGCTCAAAGTGAGGATTTTGAACTGCTGCTTGATGTGCTTGGCCAGATAAGGAAAAGTGCAAACTGTGAAATGTCAAGGACAGCAGCTTGTATTTGTATGGATTTGATGAAAACATACGAAGAAGAGTGGGATATGCATATCCGGCGCAAACGGTGTTCAAACTTGGTATGTAAAGGTACTTATACCCTTTACGTGGATCCACAGCTCTGTGACGGATGCGGCAAATGCCTGGAAAGCTGCCCACAAGGAGCGATTGCCGGAGGGGCAGGAATGATTCATGTCATCAATACGGATAATTGCAGCAAATCAATGATATGTGTATCAGTTTGTCCCAAAGGCGCCATCAAGAAAGCAGGTGCAGTCAAGCCTAAACTTCCCGGTGAACCGGTACCGGTTGGCAGCCTTAGTCAGACTGAAGATAGTCAGGAAGGTGAGACTACTAGGCGGCGACGCAGACGGACATAGCAGACTTTAAAAGGAGGATTTGTTCATGAGTATGAATTTAGAAGCTGATGTCATTGTTATAGGCGGCGGTGCATCAGGAATCACAGCTGCTGTAGCGGCAGCCGAGAAGGATGCCAGTGTCATAGTCTTGGAAAAAGGAAGTACCACTGGTGGTGCAGCCAATATGGGAATGGGGATTTTCGCAGTTGAGTCCAAGTATCAGAAAGCTCAATTGGTTGATTTTACTAAAGAGGATGCATTCAATCTCTTAATGAACTACACCCATTGGAGAGTAGATGCCCGACTTGTAAGAAAGTACATAGAACAGTCCAGCAATACTGTAGAATGGCTGGAAGCCATGGGGGTTGAGTTTTTGGGCGCATACAAATATTTTGAAAAATCGACTCAGACCTGGCATGTTGTAAAAACCAGAGGAAGTAACGCTCCGGCGGAAAGAGCGGCATCGAATATGTTCAGGGCATTGACAGAGAGAGCCGAAGAACTTGGCGTTAAGATCATGTATAATACCAAGGCAGCAAAAATTCTAAAGGATGATGGCTATGTCACTGGTGTTGAATTGGTCACTGCCAACGGTGAAAAAGTCATTGCCGAATGCAATGCCGTCATTGTGGCAACAGGGGGATTCGGTGATAATCCTAAAATGATTCATGATATTCTCGGATATGAATGGGGAAAAGACCTTCACTCATTCAGAATACCGGGTGTACAGGGTGAAGGCTTGAATATGCTTTGGGGGGCAGGTGCCGGGAAAACAGAGCCAACTATGGAATTGACTTTCACAACACCGGGGGTTACGGATGTATTCAAAACAATAAGCGAGACAATGCGTCAACCCAATCTTATGGTCAATCTGGATGGAAATCGTTTCATCAACGAAGAGATCATGAACAATACGGTTTATTCGGGTAATGCTATTTCATTACAACGTGAAAGAATGGCTTTTACCATCATTGATGACAGCATATTAGACACTTATAGAAAAACCGGTCTGGATTATGTAACAGTACATCACAATATCAAGACAATTGAAAAATGGGACAAAGAGCTTCAGAGTTATTTAAGCGGTGAAGAGTCTGAAGCTGGCGGCTTAAGTGAACTTCACAGTGAAGTACAAAAGCATCAGGTGAATGTTTTTGCGGCAGATTCATTGGAAGAATTATGTGAGAAAACCGGAATCAATCTTGAAAATCTTAAGGCGACTGTTGAAGAGTACAATGAAGCGTGCACAGCCTCCGATGAAATGTTCTTCAAAAAACATAAATATATGAAGCCTCTGAAAGGTGGAAAATATTATGCTGCAAGACATTTTCCAGCAGGGTACGGTAGTCTTGGTGGAGTAAAAACAAACGATAAGATGGAGGTTCTTGATCCATCAGGCATCAAAATACCCGGACTATATGCAAGTGGAACGGATGCATGCAATATCTACGGTGACAGCTACTGCTTCTTCATGCCTGGAAATACAATGAGTTTTGCTATCAACAGCGGAAGAATGGCAGGTTATAATGCGGTAGACTTTATGGATTCTGATGAATTCAAGTAAATACTGAAAAGTTAAAGCTTCAGGTTTCATTGTAAGTATAAAAAATAAATTCAGGAGGCATGCCATGTTTAAGAATAAGAAATTCGCAAATCATAGTTTAGTATTCATGTTTGTCGGAGTAATTTTCATGTTCTTCTACTCATTTCTTCAAGTTGACCATTTGAATATACTGACACCGTTTTTGGCATCAAATTATGGCTGGGATGACCTTAAGATAACCAATCCGGCGACAGTGGCATCCGTGATAACAATTATATTCTATTTGGTCATTGGTGCTGCGTTTGTTAAGTACGGCGTCAAAAGGATCCTGGTACCGAGCATTATTGTTATGGCATTGGGATGTGCCGGAATAGCAGTAGCAGGTCAAAATTACGGACTGTATTCCGTTAGTCTTTTTCTCATTCGTGTTATGGTAGTGCCACTTCAAATGGGTGGGTTTATGCTGGCTGCAAACTGGTTTATCAAGTATCGCGGGCGCGTTTTGGGCGTCATTACGGCAGGCAGCCCGTTATCATCCGTAGCAGGTATTGGTATCATGACAGCATTAGTGGGTAGTTTCGGTTTAAACGCTTATATGATTATTGCAGGTATTCTGCTCATATTGGCAGCTATGACTATCTTTGGTATTAAGGACACACCGGAGGAAGCCGGCCTGTTCCCGGATGGTGCCGACCATGCACCAGTCTCTGAATCAACGGATGACCGTGAGCCTATTTCAGTCAAAAAGCTTCTGTCTGAAGTGAGAGCATGGCAGCTGATCATCTCGTATGGCATCATGCAATTTGTTATCGTTGCAATGATGGCATATATGGCCGTCAGATATATCAGCTTAAGTACTCCAAATGACATTCCCAACCTTTTTGTCAGCAAAGCGCTGCCATGGCTTTCTTTAGGGGCTGCCGCAGGTATCCCGATGAGTTATGTTATCGGATGGATCGATGATAAGTTGGGTTCCATTAAGGCGTCTTTAGTTCTTAACGTTTTGTTCCTGTTTGCAGTTGTTCCATTTGCCATTATGCCGGTTGGCGGTAATTCGATGCTTATGGCTGTCTGGGCTTTTGGTGTTGCTTGTATGACAGGTGGTGTTCCAACGATGCATCCATGTGTCACCTCCTATGTTTACGGACGTAAGCATTATATGGCAGCCAACAAATGGATCATGACCATTCAAGCCATTCCAATGGCCTTTGCATTGACATTCATGGGAGCACTCAATCAAATGGGTCAACTGACAATGGCATACTATATCATGATTGGTATGCTGGCCGTTTCTTTCATAACCATTCTTACCATGAAAAATATTCCTGATGCAAATGCTGCTGATAGAGAGTATGGCTCCCAAAAAGTTAAAGACCAGGAAGGGAAAGGTATGGCTCTCTAAAGATTGATGATTATTTTTTTAAACGAACAGGCACTTAAGTGCCTGTTCGTTTAAAATTGGAAGGAGGGATAATATGATAACAAGATATAAACATGTAATGAGTCCCATTCGGATTGGAAAGCATATGCTGAAAAACCGAATCATTGCTGCCCCGGTTACATTGCACTCAGCCTCAAATGGAGAGAATTACCCCAGCGAGTCTGCTGTGAACTTTTTTGTTCAGAGGGCAAGGGCAGGTGCGGGTCTCGTCGTATGCGCAGGCGTAAAGCTGTTACCGGTCCAGGATGACGGTGAACATGCAAGCTGGGATCTGTACAAACATAATGCAATGAATAGGCTTGCAGAACTGGCTGAAGGGATCCATTTCTATGGCGCCAAGGCATCTATGGAGCTAATAGGTATTTTTGAGGATGGATATGTTGCATCTGAAGGCGGCTTGCTGATGGATGGCATCACACCGGGCCGTGAAATCCCAGTCAGTGAAATGATGAGATATAAGGAAGGATATGCACATTCAGCGGAAATGCTGATGAATTTAGGGTACGATGGAATCCTGCTCCATTTTGGGCATAGCATACCCATAGCACAGTTCCTGTCGCCACTGACAAATAAAAGGACTGACGAGTATGGCGGAAGTTTTGAAAACCGAATGCGTTATATTGTTGAGATTCTCGAAGCGATTCGGAAAAAGGTCGGAAACAACATGATTATTGAGGTTCGTATGTCTGCCAACGAGTTCAAAGACGGTGGCATTGATATTGATGAAGGAATTAAGATCGCAGAAGTGCTTCAGCGATACGCGGATATTGTACAAGCCAGCTGCGGGATGGTGACTCCGGAGCTCATGTGCCGTACACACCCGTGTGATTTTCTGCCTCCAAATCCAAATGTCCATCTTGCAGAAGCTTTTAAGAAGTCAAGAAGAATTACAGCCTGTGTAACGGCAATCGGAGGCATTGGGAGCCTGGCGGATGCTGATGAAATAATAGCTGACCGTAAGGCCGATTTTGTTGCTATGTCCAGAGCACTCATTGCAGATCCTGAACTTATTTCAAAGAGTATTGCAGGAAAAGCGGAAGATGTGGTGCCATGCATTAAATGCATGCGATGCCACGATAGTACCGTATATGGACATTTCTTACAGTGCTCGGTCAATCCTACAATCGGTATCATGCATTATTTGGATTCCATGATCGTACCGTCAACAGAAAAGAAAAAAGTTGCTGTTATCGGCGGCGGACCCGCGGGTATGTATGCAGCACTTACTGCCTCAAAGCGTGGTCACTCCGTTACTTTATATGAAAAAACGGATAGTCTGGGAGGAACGTTGAAGTTTGCCAGCAAAGTTGAGTTTAAATATTCCCTTGCAAAATTCAGGGATTACCTGATTGGTCAAATAGAAAAGTCACCGGTGGAAGTGAATCTGGGTACGGACATTTCACCAGATGATCTGAAAAATGAAGAATATGATGCGGTCATTGCTACTGTCGGTGCAGAACCTTTGGTTCCGCCGATTCCTGGTATAGAGCATTCCATCTATGCAACGGATACATATGGCATTGAAGATACTCACGGTGATAAGGTGATTGTAATCGGTGGTGGACAGGTTGGATGTGAGACGGCATTGCATCTGGCCAGACTAGGGAAGACAGTCACCATACTTGAAATGCGTGATGAATTGGCTCCGGATGCTTCCAGAACACATCGCGGAGATATATTAGCCGAAATGGGCAACGAACCGAACCTGATCCAAATTACATCTGCCAAATGTACGGCTATCAATCCTGATGGCGTTGTCTATGAAAAGGGCACTGAAAAATTGACTTTATCTGCAGATAATGTGATTTTAGCTGCAGGTATGAAGCCGCGAACAGCAGAAGCAGATGCGTTTGAAGGCATTTCGTCTATTTATTGGAATGCCGGTGATTGCGTAAAAGCCCGTACTGTTGAAATGGCAGTCAGAGAAGGTTATTTTGCAGGCATCAATATCTGAAAATCGCAGCATTGGCGGAGGAATGGGAACTGCCGTAGTAATTAAAATTTGAGGTGACAAAAGTTGAGAAATAAGATAATCAATAAGGAAACATTCAGATCACTATTGAAAGACGACATGACGATTATGTTCGGCGGATTTATGGCTGTAGGAACATCTGATGTATTGATTGATGAGATACTTAAGAGCGGTATAAAGGGAATTACTGCCATCTGTAACGATGCAGGTTTAGAGGACAAGGGGCTTGGCAAGCTTGTAAAGAACGGCCAAATCAAAAAGCTTTATACTTCACATATAGGCTTGAACCCTTTAGTAGGCAAGATGATGTCGGAGGGAACAATAGAGGTGGAACTCAATCCCCAGGGAACGCTGGCGGAGAGAATAAGATCCAGTGGTGCAGGACTTGGTGGAGTCCTTACACCTACCGGACTCGGAACAGATGTGGAAAAAGGAAAGCAGATCATTGAAGTTCTTAATAAGAAATACATTTTAGAAGAGCCACTTAAGGCTGATCTGGCAATAATTAGAGGAAGATCTGCAGATAAGTTGGGAAACGTCGTCTATGCAAGGACAGGCAGAAATTTCAATCCTGTAATGGCCACAGCAGCTGAAACGGTCGTAGTGGGAGCTGATGAAATTGTGGAAACCGGTTTGTTGGATCCTGAAGAAATTATTACTCCTCACATATTTGTAGACTACATTGTAAAGGAGGATATATAAGATGAAAGAATTCATTGCAAAAAGGGTTGCAAGAGAACTTCGAGACGGTGATCTCGTTAATCTCGGGATAGGTCTTCCTACAATGGTGGCTAACTACATTCCTGATGGTATTGAGATATACCTTCAGTCTGAGAACGGACTTATTGGTTTGGGGCCTGAACCTACAGGAGCGGATTTTGATAAAAACATCACAAATGCGGGAGGCCAGCCTGTCACAATTCTTGAAGGGGGTATGTACTTTGACTCAGCCATGTCGTTCTCGATCATCAGGGGGGGTCATGTTGACGTAACTGTCCTTGGGGCGCTTCAAGTGGATGAGAAAGGGAACCTTGCCAATTGGATTATTCCCGGCAAACTCGTTCCAGGAATGGGTGGAGCCATGGATCTGGTAACAGGATCCAAAAAGGTCATTGTAGCTATGACACATACGAACAAAGGTATTCCAAAGATCCTTAAGGAGTGTACTCTTCCGTTGACAGCCAAGGGACAAGTGGACATGATAATAACAGAGATGGGCGTGATGAAAATCACGGAGAATGGCATCCTTCTTACAGAGATAAACCCGGAGTATTCAATAGAAGATGTCAAAAATTCTACAGAGGCTGATCTTATAATTGCTGATGACTTGAAGCCGATGGTGGTTTAAAGGCTCAAGGATATGAAGGGTGACAGGATACGCAGTATCCGTCGTAAGGGGAATGCACCCTACGAACAGACCGAAGGGGTTCGATTCAGAAGAGTCGCCTTGCAGTGTGAACTGCAAGCGATAATCTGGCTTTATCGGTGAAACCGTAACGTTAAGACGACGGCAATACCGAGGGGTATGTGGAGCAATCCGACAGCCCTGTATCGACTCATAGGCAGCCAATTTGGTTGTACTAGGATAGGAGCTTACCATCAATATTAGGGCTTCTATAACACGCCAGAGGACTTCGCAATGAAGTTCAAGATATAGTCAGCACCATTGGAGACAATGGATACAGGCGTCCCCTCGCCTCCACCAAAAATAATATGAATTTACATAGAGAAGCACTACATTTTATTACGAATGTAGTGCTTTATTATATTTATTTTTTAGTCTGAATATCACGTTCAAAATTTACCAATTGCGGTATAATTATTAAAGAGATGCTTGTATAATTATAGTTGTAAATATGAAGAGGTACTTAAGGAAATAGCAATTGACTGGTGTAAGGATAACAGGATAGAATATATCGAGTAGTCAGTGGACAGTAGAACCGTTATTGACTGGTAGGCAGGATACAGAAATGTGTGCATGTAAAACAGAAAACCTGGTTTTGGAGGTATTGTAAATGGAAGATATGCTTAGTCAAATTCTCTCCGACTTGAATAGCTTAAAAGAAGCGGTCATAGAAATTGATGATAGACTTAAGAAATTGGAATGCGGTGGACAAATAGCAGAAGTTGGTGGGATGTCTGAAGAAAAGTCTGGAGCAGGTAATAGAGTTTTTAATACACCTGCTGTTGAAAAACCGGATTATATCTGGAGAAAAGTACTTGATATTATAAAAAAGGAACTTACTGAGGTTAGCTTCAAGACGTGGATGGAAATAGTAGTGCCTCTCTCAATAGATAACGATACAATACGCCTTGGTGTACCGGGGGAATTCGAGAAGGGTATTCTGGAATGCAGATATGCTTCGTTGATAAAGACAGCTTTAAGGAGTATTATTAACAAAGATTATAAATTAGAGTTTTCTATATCAGGTGAAAAGAAGAAAGTTATTTCGAACAAAAGGATAGTTGTCGATACTTTTGAAAAGAGGTGTTCGCTTAATCCCAAATATTCTTTTGATACTCTTGTTATAGGAGAACATAACTACCTGGCTTACAGATATATCCTTGATACTGTGAAAAACCCGGATAACCATCATGGACTGGCTTATATATATGGGAAAGTGGGCATAGGAAAAACTCATTTGATCCAGGCTGCCGGAAATTATATTTCAGAGCATTACCCTGCTGCTAAAGTATTGTATATATCAATAGAAGCTTTTACTAATGCAATGATAGATGCAATACGATATGATAATTCTATGGGCTTTAAAGAGAGAATGTTGAGCTATGACGTGCTGCTTATTGATGACCTTCAGTTCATAACCGGCAAGGAGTTTACGCAAGCTGAGTTTTTTAAAACTGTTTCAGAAGTGCTTGAAAGGGGCAAGCAGGTTGTTATAGCCTGTACCGGACCTCCGCAGGATATGACAATAATGAATGAACGCTTCACTTCAATGTTTGAACTGGGAGGAGTATTCGAAATTAAACGGCCGGATTTGGATACAAGGGTGGAAATATTGAGAAGGATACGAGCCGAAGAAAATATTAAGCTGTCCGATGAGGAACTCAGAACTATTGCAGAAAAAACTTTCGATAATGTAAGAGAACTGCTGAACGCTTATAATAGATATGTAACTTATGCCGAAATGACAGGAGAAAAGATTAAGTAAATATGCACTGATTTACGAATCGTTGAACTGATAAAAAATTAAAATATAGAAAAAACCTCTGCCTTTATAATTATACTTTTTGGTTCAGCAGCAGGGATGCATTTGATCTGCTGCAAGTTAAAGGCTGCGTTTCTTAAACAATTTCAAAGGAGGGAGATAGATGCGCAGAAGACTGACAAGCCTGTTGCTTGTTGCCCTATTAGTGTTTTTTGACATCACAGCTGTTTATGCGGACAGCACTTATACGATTAAGCCCGGGGATATATTGTGGAAAATTGCAGAAAGTAAAGGTACTACATGGGAGAAGCTCGCGGAAGCAAACAAACTCGAGAATCCTCATCAGATTTATCCTGGACAGGTTTTAAAGCTTGTGGGTTAAGCAACTGATTCAGCCCAAGCTGACTCAAAGATCCGTGCATATGTAGGTGAAGGCAGGGGGTGCTACGGTACTATTCAAGTAGAAGTAATACTGGAAGGAAATAAGATAAAAGCTATTCAGGTTCTTCAACAGAATGAATCTCCCGGAGTAGGAGCGGTAGCAACTAAGATAATAGCGGAAGAAATCATAAAATACCAGAGCGTTGCTGTTGATGCGGTAGCCGGATGTACAAAATCGAGTATAGGTGTTATGGTAGCTGTCGAACAAGCTCTGGAAAAATCCGGGGCGAATATAGCCGATTACAGTAAGGCGCCGGATAAGAGCACTGTACAGGCAACAGGCAGGATAGAAAAGAAAGCGGATGTTGTTGTAATCGGTGCGGGCGGAGCCGGACTTGCAGCCGCCGTATCAGCACATCAGAACGGCGCTAAGGTTCTGGTTCTGGAAAAGATGCCTATGGTTGGCGGAAACACGATTATATCCGGTGCTGCATATAATGCGGTTGATCCTAAGCGTCAATCGGCACAGGGAATAGAGGACTCTATTGAGAAGCATTACACTCAGACCTATGAAGGAGGAGACAGGCTCGGAAAGACTGAAATGATAAGAACACTTGTCGAGAAGGCGTATCCGGCGCTCGAATGGCTTGAAAGCATGGGTATGAAGTTTAAAAATGAAATATTTACAGTTCTAGGCTCATTGTGGCCAAGATCCCATAAGCCTGAAAAGCCTCTTGGAACAGGCTACATAGAAACATACATGAATTATATTGAGCAGCACGGCAGCGATATAGAAGTAATGCTCAGAACAAAGGCAACAGAGCTTATAGTTGAAAACGGCAGAGTTGTCGGCGTTATGGCAGAAAATGCAGAGGGTACTGTAACCGCAAATGCAAATAATGGTGTTATCATAGCAACAGGCGGTTTTGGAGCAAATATCAATGCAAGAAACTATTACAATAATACATGGCTGGAGCTTACAGATATAAAAACGACCAATCGTCCGGGGACTACCGGTGACGGGATGTGGATGGCTGAGAAGATCGGCGCAAACCTGATTGGAATGGAACAGATACAGCTCCTGCCAATGGGTGATCCGGAAACAGGCAGCCTTAGCGGAAATATTGAACAGGGTGTTGAAAACAGGATATTTGTCAATAAGGATGGAAACAGGTTCGTTGATGAAGGCGCCAGAAGAGACGTTATGACTAAAGCATTGTTCGCACAGAAGGATAGTTTTATGTGGGTAATCCTCGACAAACATTCCTACCCGACGGTCGATACAAAGAACAACTTCGACGAAACAATAGATCGGCTTGTCGAAGAAGGCAGGGCTTTTAAGGCCGATACACTGGAAGACCTGGCAAAACAGATTGGCGTTGATCCTGCAAACCTCGTCAAATCGGTGGAAACCTTTAACAAGGCTGTAGAAAAGAAAATAGGCGATCCCTTCGGAAGAACACTGTTCGCAGAGAAGATCGACACTGCTCCATTCTACGCAGGGGCACGTGTGCCAACGGTGCATCACACAATGGGAGGTATAGGAATAAATAAAAAGGCGCAGGTTCTTGATAGGAAAGGAAACATTATACCGGGATTATTTGCGGCAGGGGAAGCAACCGGCGGAATCCACGGTTCAAACAGGCTTGGAGGCAATGCGATTCCCGATACTGTGGTATTCGGAAAAATAGCAGGCGAAAGTGCCGCAAAAGCTGAATGAGTACGTGCCGGATGCGACTGTATCTGGCACCTTCAGCTTAATCTTTGTGTGGGTTGTGAAGAAGCTGCATAACAATATATGTAATCACACCTGAAAACAGGATAATAACAATATCGGCTGCGGAGAAAGGAATTGCCGCAATAGGTTCAAAGAAGAATCCATTGCCATATTTGAAAAGCACACCACCCATCAGCACTAGTTCACCGATATACATAATGAGTGTTGTCAACGAGGCAGTTATCGCAGGTATGATCTTGGAAAACAACTTGCTTTTTCCGTAAAATATCGAGCCACAATATATACCTACCGTAATGCCGAATACTATGAAGAATACAGACATAAGTATTGCTGATAAGGTTGAAATATTGATTGTGCCGTTTCTGTAAAAAGCGGTAAAACAAGCGAGTATGCAAAGGCCGATGAACAGCAAAACAGAGACAGCTTGAGCAATCAGCGGACGCTTTTTACCGAAGTCCTGCTCTCTGAGCATTTTTGAAAACCCATATATCACATTCAGTACAGCAAGTATGATGACAATAGCAATTATGTAAAAGTGAATTTTGAAAGCCGTATTGTATGCTGCATAGATGGGTTCGCCGATTGCGCGGAGAACCTCTGGAGTTGCCATGCACAAGCTTAATTGCCATGATTCAAGGGGCATTTCCACATATCCTTCAATCACCTTGATCTGTTCAAACCCGAATTCGGAAGCAAAGAATAATACGGTTCCCAAAAATGAAACGGCAGGTAGCGCGTACCGCTTGAATAGCTTGAAGATCAGCGGCATAAGTGCGGTCGATACAATTAACGCGATACATATGGGTGTGTATGGTATGATATATTTTTTATAATCAGCCACATCAATAGCTCCATTATTCAAATAACTGCCCATCGTTGCAACACCCATGTATATCGGATAAACAGATGCTAAAATAATCGCAAACAGCGACAGTAAATAAAAATTTTTATATTTCATGAATCTCTATCCTTTCATCATAGATAAGATAAGTTTTATAAATATCCTTCTGCCGGATTATAGAAATAATAGGCAATGCTGTTCTCAACGGGATGCTTTACTGTCCTGGTATATTGCATTTAAATGTTCATAATCAAATGAGCCGGAAGAAACCTTATAGCATTGAGTTTCACCGTCAAGCCAAAACACTCCGTTCTTATCAACAAAGAATCTTCTGACACCCTTCCCTTTATAGGAAAAGGTCACATGAAAGGCATTCACTAAGTCCATTTTGTCTGCGGTTTTTTCAAAGCTGAGAGAGTTGAATTTATTAAGCAAGTCATCAATGACCTCTTGATTTGCACCAAACATAGCATAACTTGAGACACCGTAAAAAATTGTTATATCGTCCGCCTTTATCATATCGTTACTTTCCGGCTTTGCACATCCTGTCAGTAACAAGGTAAAAGCCAGCATTATTAAAGATATTTTTTTCAAAACAGCACCTCCTAAACAGTCGCATTCGTGATGATGATTACGGCAATTACCACTACCAATGCACTAAGGCAAAGTGACGATAAAAGCGTAAGCTTTTTATATGATAATATATTTTCAATTCGCACCTTTGTTTTTGCTCCGCCAAAAGCCGATGCAAAGAAAGTTTTGCCTGAGGCGCAGGCAAGAATGGTGCGAGCATACTCTTTGGTTTGTTTTTCGTTCAGGAACTTCAAAACCTTTGCGTCACACGCAAGCTCCATATCGGAAAAAAAGCATTTTATGAATATCCATGAAAGAGGATTAAACCAATGAACACACGCAGTTATCACGGCAACAATACGAAATAGATTGTCCCTGTGCGCTATATGCACCTGTTCGTGCAGGATGATATAGTCTATATCCCCATCAGCTATTGCAGCAGGGATAATGATTTTGGGATGAATAACACCATATACAGCGGGCACTGTAATTCTGTCAGATTTGTAGATGTTGCCTTTAATAAGCTCCGCCGGCTTCAACTCCGATTTTGTAAAGAAGTATAACAACACTGAGGTTAGAATGGCAGCGCAGCAAACTATTATCCAAACTATCGATGCGACATTAAACACATTTTCAAGCAGGTCGGTTTTGTATTCAATAGGGAAATAGCTGGTTGCTCCCATTATACTGTTGGTGGTTGTGAGCTGAGGCAGTTCTTCCCGGATAACCACTGTTTTTGTGGTGAATCTTGAAATCAGGCTTAGCAGGCTGTATTCATTTGCGATTCCAAAAGGCAGCCACAGTCTGATGAGAGGAAGAACCCATAAGACATATACCGCAAAACGCGGCAGAGTTTTGATTTTGCGAAGTAACAAAACAACCAATCCGGCAACACTGCCGAGGATACTAATATTAAGTACCCAGTAGAATATTTCAGATAACATAGGCTACCTCTTTTCCAGCAGTTTTTTCAACACCTCAAGCTCATCATCAGAAATATCATCTTCAATGAATGCGGCAAAAAAAGCTTTTTTTGAGCCGTTATAAAGCTTGTTAATCAGGCTTTGGGTTTCAGCCTTTCGTACAGTTTCTTTTTTGACTAGTGCAGTACAGATAAAGTTCGGCTCAGTCCGCTCAATTGCGTTCTTTTCGATAAGTTTTTTGATAATGGTATAGGTTGTATTCTTATTCCATCCGATTGTTTCAGCGGCGATAAGGGTAATATCCTTTGCTGATACAGGCTCCTTATCCCACACAATGTCCATAATTTTAAGTTCGCTGTCAAACAATTTTACTGTTTCCAAAATAAAACCTCCAGACTACTCGAGTAGTATATCTATATACTATCGCAGTAGTCTGATTTTGTAAAGACTATTTTGATAGTCTGTCAAAATATTTATCTTAATCCCTTGACAGATCCGGAAAAGTTCGAAGAACTGGCACAAATATAATTCTTAGTCTGTTTTTGTTTTGTTTTAATATCAAAATATGAGATAAAAGCTATATAACACTACTAAATAAAAAGATAAAAAAAGAAAAAGAAAGTAAAAGCAAATTTTTTTATTGACAATGTTTTGGAAAATTTATATAATATTAGCATAATAATCCGAAGGGAGAGGGAAATATGAAAAATAAAATTTCATTTGCTCTTGTAATGTTGCTTAGTCTTACATTGGTATTTAGCGGATGCAGTAGTCCTGCGTCACAAGCAGCTACGGAGAAAACAACGGAACAAGCTCCATCAAGTGATGGGAAAATAACAATTGCAAACGTACCAAAGATGATTGGAATTGCATGGTGGGACAGGTTTAATGAGGGGAATAAAAAGTTTGTTGAAGACAATAAAGGGGTTGAAATATTTCAGACTGGTGCAACGCAGCCTGATGCATCACAGCAAGTTCGTGTACTTGAGGACGTCATAGCACAAAAAGTTACTGGAATTTCAGTTATCCCGGTTGACCCAAAATCTCTTGAGCCTGTGTTGAAAAAGGCAATGGACCAAGGAATAATAGTAGTTAGCCATGAGGCTTCCAACCTGGAAAACGTCGACTTTGACCTTGAAGCCTTCAAGAATGCGGATTATGGTGCACACCTTATGGATTCGTTAGCCGAACTTATGGGGGGCAAGGGTGAATACGCAATTATGCTTGGTGGTCTAACAATGCAGACACACCTTGAATGGGCAGATGGAGCGGTAGCCAGGCAAAAAGAGAAATATCCGGAAATGAAGCTTGTAACATCCTATGTCGAATCAGGTTCAGCCGGCCAACAAGGTGCCTATGCTAAAGCAAAAGAACTTATTACAGCATATCCAAGCCTTGGTGGTGTTATCGGCATGGATGCTGTTAATCCACCAGGGATAGCACTTGCGCTTGAAGAGACTGGAAATGCAGGCAAGATCAAATGTGTTGGTACTTCACTGGTATCGATGTCCCAACAATACCTTGAAAGCGGCTCGATCAGCAGAATAACTTTCTGGGATCCGGGTCTTGCAGCGCAAGCAATGGCTAAAATAATAACTCTTATTAATGAAAACAAGGCAATTACAGATGGTATGGATCTAGGTGTGCCTGGATACAACAAGGTACTTGTTGAAGGCAAGTTGGTATTCGGAGCAGCCTGGGTAGACGTTACAAAAGATAATATGGGAGACTATAACTTCTAAAAGACAGGCATGCAGGTCGATTGTTTATATTTGGATGAAATAGGCATGATGCCTATTTCATCCAAATGATGTATATGTATGGGAAAAGTTTACTCATAACATGTTGCAAAATGTCATGAAAGTAGGAATGCGAATGGGTACAAAACTACTTGAGCTAAAAGGTATAAACAAAGCATTTTATGGTGTGAAGGCTCTCAATTCTGTTGATTTTTCCATTGATGCCGGTGAGTCTCGTTGCTTAATAGGGGAAAATGGGTGTGGCAAATCAACGCTTATAAAGATTATTTCCGGCTTTTATACCTATGATAGCGGAGATATTTTCATTAAGGGTAAGCATTACAAAAAAATTACCCCTATGGAATCAATCAAAGAAGGTATTCAGATAATCTATCAAGATTTTTCTCTCTTTCCAAACATGACAGTCGCCGAGAATATTACAATGAATTCATTTCTTTCACAGAACCGTAAAATGGTTAATTGGAAGGAAATGAAGGATGTGGCACAAAAAGCACTGGACAACCTGAGGATTACTATAGATTTGAATACTTTGGTTGGCGATTTGAATGTAGCACAGAAGCAGCTGGTAGCAATAGCCAGGGCTATACTTCAGGATGCAAAACTAATAATTATGGATGAACCAACAACTGCACTTACTCATAAGGAGATTATATCTCTTTATAATATTGTTGAGAAGCTGCATAAAAAAGGAATTGCAGTGCTGTTTGTAAGCCATAAGCTGGATGAGGTATTGACAATTTCGCAGAAGATTACAGTTTTGCGAAATGGAATGAACGTTTTTGATGGGGATGCAAAAGACTTAAACAAGAGAAAACTCATTTATTATATTACAGGTAAAGAAATTGAAGCAGAACCTTATATTTTTGAACAGAAAAGTGAAAAGCCGCTTATGGAGGTCAAAAACTTAAGCTTAAACAATCACTTTTCTAATGTAAGCTTTAATCTGATGCCTGGGGAGATTTTAGGAATAACAGGTCTTCTCGGCTGCGGGAGAACCGAACTTGCAAAATCTCTTTTCGGACTTATGCCGGCTAGTAGTGGTGAGATTTATGTGAATGGTGTACGAACAGAGATGGAGAGCGTCCAAGATGCAATAAAGAGTAATATCGGATATGTACCGGAGGACCGACTCACCGAAGGGCTTCATTTGGAACAGACTATAGGAGAAAATTCAGTGGTATGCGTTATTGATAAGCTTTTGGGAAAAATAATGAACCTTGACAAAAAAAAGATGAAGTTACAGATGAAAAAAGGCTTAAATAGCATAAAAATTGAGGGAATGGCATATGAGAAGCAAGCAAAATCTCTATCTGGAGGCAACCAACAAAAGGTGGTTCTAGTTAAATGGCTTGCAGCAAATCCTAAAATTCTTATACTAAATTGCCCAACTGTTGGAGTGGATGTAGGTTCGAAAAGTGAAATCCATGAGGTAATCAAGAATCTGGCAAGAACAGGTATAGGCATAATAGTGATATCGGACGATATTCCTGAGATATTGATGATTTGTAACCGTATAATGGTTATGAACCAGGGTAAGGTAGTGTATGAGGTTTTAAGCACGGAGACAACCATAGAAGAGCTCGAGGGTAAGCTGGTTGAAGAGCATGTTTACGTATAGTGACAGATTACCATTCGCAATCTGGGTCATACCTTTGTAATGAAACTAATGCGGGGGAAAGCAAATGTTTAAAAAACTTCTAAAATCAAACGAAATTTTACTTATGATTTTAATTATCGGACTATCAATACTGTTTGGATTTATAAATCCAAGTTTTTTAACAATTGGCAACTGGTTTAATGTATTTAGGGCGTGCCTTGTTCTAAGCATATTTGGTATTGGTGTGCTATTTGTTACAATATCGGGTGGGATAGACGTTTCCTTTATGGCTATTGCTGCCTTTTCAATGTATGTGACAACAAAAGCATTTATTGCTCTGCAGTGGACAGGCTCAATTGGAGTTATGTTTTTAGTGTCTACATTGATAGGAATTCTTCTGGGGCTTGTCAATGCATTTTTTATTACAACATTCAAATTACCTTCTTTTATTGTCACATTAGGTACACAAAACCTTTTCCGTGGAGCGCTTCTTGCCTTGGTAGGGACAATGTTCCTGGTAAATGTTCCTAAGTCAATGATAGCCTTCTCACAGGCACAGCTTTTCATAATAAAGAACAGTGATGGTTCAACAAGTGGTTTGCATATTGGAGTGTTGATTGTCATTGCGTTATACATACTTGCTACTTTGCTGCTAAAATATACAATGCTTGGACGTAGTATGTATGCAATCGGCGGTGATATAGTCGCAGCCAAAAGAGTAGGTATAAACGTAAATCTTGTACTAGGCTTTGTATATGGTGCTGCCGGTGCCCTTGCTGGTTTTGCAGGACTTATGCATACAGCTCTTTTCCGGATGTCAATACCGTCTGATCTTGTGGGGAATGAACTAACTGTAATTGCAGCGGTTGTACTTGGCGGAGCAAACATGGCAGAGGGGAAGGGTACAACTCTTGGAGCTTTACTTGGGATAGTGCTGATAACAATTATTAGCAATAGCTTGACTCTCTTAAAAATACCGTCCTACTGGCAGCAGATAGTCATGGGCGTAATAATAATCGTTGGCACATCCATTCAGTCTTACAATCAGAAGAAAAGAGTCAAAGGTATTGCATGATAGCAGCTAGTGATTATTAACACAACAACTTGCTTGTCTTTCAAAGTGTTAAAAATCACAACCTTAATTCAGTGCCTCGCATGCTCAAGAAGGGATATACGTTACGAGGCACTAATTCCAGGATTAGAATGGCCTGCGGTGTGCAAATTTTAATACGAGGTGATTACGTATGTACAAAAAAGTTCTTGGCTTTGTGGGCAGATACAAATCTATAAGTCTATTCAAGGATAGGAATTTAAATAAGCTATGTCTGATAACAATTTGTGTCTTTTTACTTATGTCCTCCCTTAGGCCAAATCTATTTTTGACAAAAGCAAACTTTATATCAATGGCATTTCAGTGCCCTGAATTAGGATTTTTAGCAATTGCAACGACCTTTGTTATTATATCCGGCGGCATAGACCTTTCCATTGTAAGTATTGCAAATCTTTCCGCCATAGTCTGTTCGTTTATTCTAGTAGGTGCCAGGGGACAAACCGGAGCAGTGCTTGCATTCACAATTTTGCTTGTCTTTTTTGTAAGCACAGCAGTTGGATGTATATGTGGATTGATAAACGGCTTTTTTATAGCGAAATTCAACGTCCCACCTATTCTGGTTACTCTTGGTACGATGAACTTGTTCACCGGTATAGGAATTGTCCTTACGAAAGGTCTTGCTATATCAAATTTTCCACAGGCTTTCTTGGTAATAGGAAACGGATATATCTTAGGGATTCCAATCGTGCTAATAATGTTTATCATAATTCTGTCCATATCTGCTTTTATATTGAACAATACACCATACGGGTTTAAATTACGATTCTATGGTTCTAATTCCATAGCATCATGGTTTTCTGGAATTGAGAATGCATCAGTAGTGCTCAAAACTTATCTGTTTTCAGGAGTACTATCCTCTTTTGTAGGAATAATGTTTCTCGCCAGGATGAATTCGGCAAAAGCGGATTATGGCAATTCATATTTGCTGCATGCCATACTTTGCGCACTGCTTGGAGGGGTTGATCCTAAAGGAGGTTATGGTAAGCTGACTGGAATGTTTCTTGCGCTTGTATCGCTGCAATTTTTAACAAGTGGATTTAATATGCTGCGCTTTAACGCATTTTATAAGGATTTAGTTTGGGGTGCTCTATTACTTTTTCTAATGGCTATAAACTATACAACAAGCCAGAGAGCACTTAAGGCAAAAAGTAACAGTAATTAGTATTAATAAAGAATCAGGAATGAAAAATTTTCAAGGTAGGTGAAATTAAATTGTTTCAAATTGAAAGAATTGAAAAAATCCTAGAGTATATTAATAATCACAAAAAGGCAAAGATTGACGAGCTTAGCGAGGTGTTTAACGCTTCAAAGGTTACAATACGAAGTGATATTAACGAGCTTGCCAAAGAGGGCCTTGTAATAAAAACCCATGGTGGTGCATTATCTATACAAAATCATTTTACTATGGAAATACCGTCAAATAGTAAGTTCGCAATAAATATAGAGGCAAAACGCAACATAGGCAATTGTGCAGCAAAGTTTATAAATAATGATGAGGTTATCATTCTTGATGCCGGATCAACCACTTTAGAAGTTGCTAGGCATATTAAAAGCAGCAACGTTACTATAATAACAAATGATTTAAAGATCGGAATGGAAGTTGCTCGCTATCCAAATAACAATCTAATTATGACTGGAGGGATGTTGGAGCACTCAGTTTATACGTTGCTGGGGGAGGAAACGACAAAGTTCTTTTCAAAGGTGCATGTTAATAAATTATTTTTAGGCTGTGATGCTATGGACTTAGAGCTGGGAATAACAAACAGAACCCTCCGGGAGGTAAGTGTCAAGCAGGCCATGATGCAAGCTGCAGAAGAAATCATTTTAGTAACAGACAGCACTAAGCTGCATAAAAAGGTATTTGCACAAGTATGTGATTTATGTGATGTAGACAAGATTATCATCGACAAAATCGATGAGCCAACCCGACAGAAGCTTATTGAGGATGGTATTGAGGTGATAATTGCCCCAACGACTAAGGAATCGGCACCGCGAGAAAAGAAATAAGTCATATTTCCGATACAAATAAAAAGGTATAGTTTTTATTAATACTTAAAAAAGGGAGATACGCTTATGAATAAAAAGTATCTTTTGGGGATTGATGTCGGCACATATGAATCAAAGGGTGTGTTATGTGATGCCGATGGTAAAATACTCAACATTCAGACCTCTCCTCATCTTGTTAAGATGCCTAAGCCAGGCTGGGCAGAACATGATCCCATGGGTGATTGGTGGGCAGATTTTTGCAGTATCACAAAAGGATTGTTGAAAAATACGGGAATAAACCCTCGAAATATAGCTGCCATTGGTTGTAGTGCTATTTCAACAGCGTTGGTTCCTGTAGATAAAAACTGCAATCCACTGCGTAATGCAATTCTATATGGCATTGACATAAGGTCTGTTCCCCAGATTAAGAAGCTAAACAGTATTATAGGTGAAAAAAGAATTAAAGAAATTTGTGGCAATCCTCTAACTGTCGATTCCTCAGGTCCAAAGATTTTATGGATTAAGCAAAATGAACCGGAAATCTATGAAAAGGCTGCGCACTTCACCATGACTCAGGGATTCTTAGTTGCTAGACTAACTGGAGAATATATTTTGGATAAGTACTCTGCCAGTGGCGCTGGACCCATGTATAACCGGGGAATGGGTACTTGGGATGACAGCCTGACAGCCTATATCACAGAAAAGGAAAGGTTGCCGCGGATAGTAGACTCTACCGAAATAGTTGGGTTTGTTACTGCTGACGCAGCAAAGGAAACGGGGCTTGCAGAGGGCACACCCGTTGTGGGAGGAAGTACTGATGCGTCTGCTGAGGCAGTTAGCGTTGGAGTTGTAGAATCGGGAGACTTTATGATAATGTATGGCTCGACTGTATATATGATAAAGGTAACAAATGAACCACAACAAAATTCAAATGTATGGAATGCAACCTATGTATTTCCGGAGCTGAGTTCTTTAGTAGGAGGCATGGCTACAACCGGATCCCTTACACGCTGGGTCAGAGATAATTTTGCAAAAGAGCTGGTTGAAAAAGAACAATCATGTGGATCAAATGCTTATACTGCATTGTTTGCTGAAATAGAAAACATTGATCCGGGGTCGGATGGAGTAATTGTGTTGCCGTATTTTAGCGGCGAACGTCTTCCTATTAATGACCCAGGTGCAAAGGGAATAATCTTTGGCTTAAACCTAACACATACTAGAGGCCATATATTTAAAGCTGTGCTGGAAGGTGTCGGATATGGAATTGATCAGTGCTTGGAATTATTTCGGAAGGCAGGGGATCCAATCAATCAAATAACTGCAGTAGGGGGAGGTACAAAAAGCCTTGGTTGGATGCAGATTATAAGTGATATTACAGGCTGCGTTCAATCAATACCTGAAACAACAGTTGGTGCGGCCTATGGTGACGCAATATTTGCCGGTCTTGGAGCCGGGCTTATCAAGTCAAGAAAAGACATTAAGGAGTGGATCAAAGAGAGATATGTAACTGTTCCTGATGTACGAAAGTATGAGATCTATCGTGGCTACAAAGAGAGATACGCACAAATTTACAGCAGCACTAAAGATATAATGCATAGTTATTAATATAAAAAATAGTATTGGAGGTTATTGTATGAGAATGGAGAATCTGTTGAGAGAAATGGCTCTTATCCCTGCACTTGCGGGAGCGGAACAAAAAATGGCCGCATATATGGAAAAAAAATTCAAAGAGATAGGCTATGAAACGACAATTGATACATTCGGTAACTGCATTGCCAGGGTGAATGGAACTGATTCAAAAGCTCCGACTATAATGGTGTTTGGACACATGGATCAACTTGGTTTTATGGTCCGTAGAATTGATCCCGACGGGTTTATAAGACTGGAACGTCTTGGCGGAATTCCCGAAAAGGTTCTGCCTGCTACACCAGTACAGATTCAGACTGAAAATGGCGAAATGATTGATGGGCTTATTGGCGTCAAGAGTCATCATGTAACTCCTGCGGAGGAGAAATACAAAGTAGACACTTATATGAACCTGTATGTGGATATTGGAGCAACAAGCCGTGAGCAAGTCGCAGCACTTGGAATTGAAGTTGGTGCCCCGGTTGTTTATAAGCCTAATTTTGTGAAGCTTCAGGGAACACGTGCTTATGGCACTTCATTTGATAATAGGGTGGCATGCGCAATTGTAATAGATATGGCTTACAGATTAAAGGAAAACCCTCCGGAAGCAACAGTTTATCTTGTTGGAAGCGTTCAAGAGGAATATAACCTTCGTGGTGCAATGATGGCTGCAAGGATTGTCAAGCCAGATATTGCAATTGCACTTGACGTAAATATTGATGGCCTTACACCTGATATGGCAGGTAAAAATGATGTCAAGATGGGAAATGGTCCTGTAATGAGCATGTATAACTTTCATGGAAGAGGAACTCTCAATGGAACAATTCCTCATCCGGGAATGGTAAAGCTTGTAAAGCAGGTTGCTGAGCGAGAAAAGATTAATCTACAGCGCAGTGCATCAATTGGGGGGCTTACCGACCTCGCATATGTACAGCTTGAGGGAACGGGTGTTGTAGGTATTGACATAGGAACGCCGGCGAGATATACTCATTCACCAGTTGAGTTATGTGACATCAAGGATGTGGAATTAACCAGTGACTTGGTAATGTCGGTAGTGTATGAAATTAAAGCAGAAACTAAGTTTGAGAGATAGTATTAGAATCTAATAATTGTAGTAAATAATCCATAGGCGTGGTTAATGCCATATGCCGGAAAAAGGAGAAAAATATGAGTTGGATCAAAGATATTTTAAAAACAAATAAACCTATTATTGCTATGTGTCATTTACAGGCAATGCCCGGGGACCCGGAGTATGATAAGCTTGGAGGCATGAAAAATGTGGTGGAAAAAGCACGCCATGATTTACATGCACTTCAAAATGGGGGAGTAGACGCAGTAATGTTCTCAAATGAGTTCAGTCTGCCATATATGACAAAAGTACGGCCTGAGACTACAGCTTCGATGGCAAGAGTCATTGGAGAATTAATGAGTGAAATTTCTGTGCCTTTTGGTGTCAACGTTCTGTGGGATCCTCAGGCATCTATTGATCTTGCTGCTGCAACCGGTGCACGGTTTGTAAGGGAAGTATTTACAGGAGTATATTCCAGTGACTTTGGACTTTGGAATACCAATGGCGGAGATGTTGTGCGCCATAGATCCTACATCGGAGCAGAAGACGTGAAGTTACTGTATAATATCGTTCCGGAAGCTGCAAAATATATCGGTGATAGGTCAATTGAGGATATAGCTCGGGGTACAATCTTTAACTGCAAGCCGGATGCATTGTGTGTTTCAGGATTGACTGCAGGTGCAGAAACTAATTCACAATCATTGGAAATCGTATCAAATATCGCAGGAGATACGCCTGTTTTTGCAAATACAGGAATGAGATTAGAAAACATTGATAAGCAACTTTCAATAGCATCAGGTGCAGTTGTTGGAACTACTTTCAAAATAGATGGGAAGTTTGAAAATCTTGTAGATGAAAATAGGGTTAAGACATTTATGACAAAAGTAAAAGAATTTAGACGCAATTTACCATAACTATTGGAGACAATGGATACAGGCGTCCCCTCGTCTCCACCAAAAAATTATTTGAATTTACATATAAAGCACTGTATTCAGTTGAATACAGTGCTTTGCACTATATTGACATGAATCTGGCAGTGCTTTAACTTTCCGTTTCGCATATGATCTTCCTTTATCCTCTAAAGGCTGCATCATGGTCTGTTTTGAAATAATTCTTATGTCCTTCAAGTGTTCTTCCTTGTTCTTCGAATTTTTTCATACGATGCTCAATCTCATCAAATATTTTCTTTAACATTATTGCTTGATTTTTGGAAATTTTCCAGTTATAATGGTTTTATGATATGAACAATGTGTTTGACATATGAACATAATTATAAGGAAAGGAGCATTTAATGTCTGGCGAAATTACTAAAATCACCGAAGCTGTTAGTAGAAACGAATTGGTGAAATTAACAAAAGAGCTTATCTCTATTCCCTCATATTATGGAATTAGAGACCAGGAAACGGAGGTGGCTAAGCATATACTGGCTATTTTTCAAAAAGAGGGGATAGAATGCCGACTCGAGGAGGTGAAAGACGGAAGGTGTAATGTTTATGCTGTATTGAAGGGCACAGGGACCGGCAAGTCACTTATGCTGAATGGACATCTTGATACCATCCCCCCATATGATATGGCTGATGCCTGTTGCCCTCATGTATCAGGAAACAAGCTTTATGGAAGAGGAGCCTCCGACATGAAGGGATCCTTGGCAGCCATGGTTATCTCCATGATAACCCTGAAAAGGCTAAACATCCCATTAAAGGGTGATGTAGTTTTTGCCGGTGTAATTGACGAAGAACGTCAAAGTCTTGGCAGTATAAGCCTCTTGGAAAAAGGGATACGTACAGACGCAGCTATAGTTGGGGAACCTACAGAATCAAAAATATGTACTGCACATAGGGGCCTGGAATGGTATGAGTTTGCATTTACAGGAAAAACAGTCCACGGAGGCAGGCAGCAGGAAGGCATAAATGCAATATCCAAGGCATTAAAGTTTATGTGTGTGGTAGAAAATGAGCTGGCTCCCAGGCTTATTGAGAGGAGACACCCTATTTTGGGTAATGCCACGGTTAATATAGGAGTTATCCAAGGCGGAACACAGCTTTCTACCGTTGCTGGTTACTGCTCGGTATATCTTGATAGGCGATTTTTACCCTATGAGCGTTACAAAGATATTGGACAGGAGTTTTTGGATATCATAGAGCGCTTATCTTCGCAGGATGCTGATTTTAAATGTGAAATGAAGGTTACCCAAGATAGCATCATGGAGGGTAATTATGTACATCTTGCCTATGAGATCGACCGGAATGACCCTTTTGTAAGGCTGATGCATAATAAATTGAGTCGTGTATTGGGAATTGATGCAGAATTATCTTACTTTCCGGCGTGGACAGATGCTGCATTGCTTTCTAACTATGGAAAAATTCCGACTGTCGTTTTTGGCCCTGGATACATGGCCTGTTGTCACTCCAAAGATGAGTTTGTGGAAGTGAGTCAGCTGGTAGAAAGCTGCATTACTTATGCTTTGACAGCTGTGGATTACTGCAATCAAGAAAAATAATATGATTGGAGATGGAAAAAATGGATCAAAAGAAGGAAAAAAGGGCTATAACCAAAATCAAGATTCCCCATGTTTATGTGCTTTTGTTTGCCATTATTATTATTGCCGCACTATGTACATATATAGTACCGTCGGGTCAATTTGAGTATGTATTTAATGAAGCGACAAATAGAAAACTAGTTGATCCGGACTCTTTTCATTATATTGAACAGACCCCCGCCAACTTCTTGACCCTAGCAAGGGCGGTGCCGTCAGGTATGGAGGCATCGGTAAATATTATTATGCTGGTAGTTTTGGTTATTGCTTCTTTTGAAATTGTAAACTCTACAGGTGCACTAAACGCCGGAATCTACGCTTTGATTAAGAGGCTTAAAGGTAAAGAATCCATAATTATAGCTGGAATGACAATACTGTTTGCTATTATCGGCGGTTTCTTGGGATGGGCAGAAGGAATACTTATCTTTATACCGTTGATTGTATCGATGACACGAGCCATGGGCTATGATAGCCTTTTAGGGGTGGGCATTGTTCTTTTGGGCGGTGCCGCAGGCTTTACTGCAGGTCCTCTGAATATTTACACTACCGGTATTTGCCAAGGTATTGCAGGACTGCCGCTTTTTTCCGCCTTGGAATTCAGGATGGTAAGCTTTGCCATTTTCACAGTTACTGCCATAGTTTTTGTTCTTCTTTATGCGAAGCGCCTAAAAGCAAGCCTAACAAACAGTTATGTCTATGGAATTGATACCTACGTGCAGGAGATAGATGAAAATAGTATACCTAAGTTCACTGCCCGCAGAAAGATCATAGTTGCGATGGTAGCTGCCGGGTTTATTCTTATTGCATATGGTACAGCAAAGTGGGGCTGGTATTTGAAAGAAATCAGCGGAGCATTTATTATTCTGGGAATTTTAGTAGGTATTGTGGGAAAGACATCCGCAAACGACATGTCACTGCAGTTTGCAAAGGGAGCCCAAAGCATTATTCCGTCTGCTCTCGTAATAGGTATTGCGAGGGGAGTTCTATACATCATGGAGCAAGGACATATTCTTGATACGGTAATCCATGCCATGGCAAACGGGCTTAATGGCCTCCCGGGAACAGTTAGTGCAGTTTTCATCAATCTTATCGCAATATTTTTCAATTTCTTTGTTATTTCGGCAAGCAGTAAAGCTGCTATGCTCATGCCTATACTCATGCCTCTAGGCGACATTATCAATGTTAATCGCCAGGTTATCACAATTGCCTATCAGTTCGGTGATGGTTTCACAAACTATTTCTGGCCTACATCAGGCATAGTCATGGCTGGTCTTGCAATGGGAGGCAATATTCCGTGGGAAAAATGGGCCAAGTGGACATGGAAGATTATGCTGACCTGGACAGCTGTAGGTATAGCAATGGTTATTGCAGCGCAAGCAATGCAACTGGGGCCGTTTTAACAGATAATCGGGAAAGGGGGAGGTTGTATTGAAAATTGATACTATAATTATTAACGGAAAAGTATTAACGATGGAAAACCATCAGCCTTTTGCCGAAGCAATAGCAATAAGTGATGGAAAAATAGCAGCGATAGGCTCCGATAATGAAATTGCTCTACTTGCAAAAGCCGAAACGGAAATTATTGACGCCGGGCAGAATACTGTTCTTCCTGGTTTTATAGATGCCCATGTACATTTTATGGGTACAGGTCTTGATGCGTCTTCGGTCTGCCTCACCGGAGCTTTGAATCATAAAGAGCTATTCCATAGGCTAAAAGCTTATGAAGCAGGGCTTAAGAATAATGCATGGCTAAGGGGCTACGGCTATGATGAAACAAGATATGCAGAAAATGCCCTTCCGGATATTGATGCATTAAATGCGGCATTTCCTAACCGCCCTGTATTTTTAAGCCGTATTGATGCACACTCATGCTTTATGAATGATATTGCCTTTAAGCTGCTTGAGATTAAACCGGAAACGGAGGGTATAATTTGTGAAAACGGGAGATTTACCGGTGTTTTAAGAGCTGCAGCTAATTCAAAAGCCAGAAAAAAGATGTCAGATGAACTTATTACTGATGAAGTACGTAAAGAGGCTATGCTTGCCGGTGCGGAAATTGCCCTCAAAGAGGGAGTTACTTCACTGCATGCCTTAGAGGGGGGCAGCCTTTTTAGTGATAAAGATATGGATGTCATGCTCAAATACCAGCAGGAGCTCCCGATTCGAACTCTTTTATACCACCAAATTACCGACGTTTCAAAGGTGAAAAGCGAGGGCTTACCCCGTATAGGCGGGTGTATAACTGTGGACGGCTCCCTAGGCTCTTATACGGCAGCGCTGTTGGAGCCTTATGCGGATAAGCCTGTTACATCAGGTGCTCCCTATATGACACAAAAAGATATAGATGATTTCGTAATGGAGGCCCACATTTCCAATATGCAAATAGCCATGCATACTATCGGAGATAAAGCCATTGAAATGCTCATGCAGGCCTATGAAAAAGCGCTTAATAAATATCCCAGGAACAATCACCGGCATAGGTTTGAACATTTCAGCGTGCCCACTTATGACCAAATACGCCGGGCCGGAAATATGAACGTATGTATTTCGGTTCAGCCAAGCTTTGATTACCTGACCAGCTACACTATGATGCCGGCAAGACTGGGGAAAGAGCGGGTCAAACGTTCTTATCCCCTGAGGAGTCTCATTGAGGAAGGTTTGATTATTGCCGGCGGTTCTGATAGTAATATTACCCCTATATCCCCTCTTTTGGGTATATATTCCTCAATGCAGCACTCTAACCCGCTTCAACGACTTTCTCTTTATGAATCCATAAAGCTCTTTACAATTAATGCTGCTTACCTCGGATTTGAGGAGAAAGTCAAGGGGTCGCTAAAAATTGGAAAGCTGGCTGATATTGTTATTTTAAAGGGCGACCTTCTAAATACTTCTTCGCATGAAATCAAAGACGTGGAGATACTTAAGACTATTGTCGGCGGTCAAGTCAAATACCATAATGACTAGTGTTAAACCCATAATATTTCCAATAAATGAAATGATGCAAATCTAGGTCTTTTAACATATGAGTGCCTGAACTTTTTTGCGAAACAAAAAAGTTCAGGCACTCGTCTTTCAAAGTGTTAATAAGCACTAGGGCATTTGTTGCCAAGGTACATCTCTTTTGATATACTAAATCTAAAAATGAGGAAAGAGTTGATCTAATGAAAAATGATTTAAATGAAGAGAAGCTGACCAGTATTGAAAAAGCAATAATGATTTTGGAAGCCTTGGGTAGTGAGCCTTATTGCTTTAAGCCTATTGATTTAGCAAAAAAGCTCGGATTCAACCGCTCCTCAGTTTATAGGATATTGCAGATTCTACTATACAGGGATTTGGTTATCTTTGACCAGGACACAGATATGTATAAAATCGGACCGGGTATGTATCATATTGGAACCACTTATCTATACAGAAATAGTTATATGAGCAAAATAAACGATATTTTAGCTGAAATTTCTGATATTACAAAAGAATCAGTAGGTATGGCGGTAAAGGACGGAGATAAAATAATCTCGATTTTCGAGATAGAGGTTCATCAGCCTATGAAGCTCAATGATGTTCCTGGAAGATACTTTCCAGTGAATAAGGGGAATTACGGGAAGTGCATTATGGCATATCAGCCGATTGAATATATCCACCTGGTTTTGGATAACAGTACCTTTGAAAAATCTTATCCTAATACGTTGACAACAAAGGAAGAACTGCTTAAAGAATATGAAAACATACGTCGTCAAGGGTATTCTATGAGTATTGACGAGCTAGGCATAGATATTCTTGGCACAGGGATCCCAATTTTTGATGCTCATGGGAATATCAAAGCTTGTGTAGCTGTTGCCTTTTTCCGCGAAGACGGCTGGGAAGAAAAACTAATCCATATAAAGGATATCCTCTTGAGTTATCAGCATCGACTGGAAAGATATATGCCCTAAAGGAATTGGGGATCTGTTTGGTAAGGCTTTATCTTCCAAAGTGACAAAAGAATCTGCGATTAAGCCTAAATATCAAGGAAATGGTTTGTTAATGTTGGAACCTACATATAAACACATTATACTTGAAGAGGTTTCAGAGTGGGGTGGAATAGTACTGGATGATGGACTTTTCCTTGCTTGTGAATCGAATGTTCAGCAAAAGGTAGTAGTAAGAACTAATCTTTCTTCAGCAATGATGGGAAATGAAGGATTATTCAACTTATGTCTGAAAGGAAAAGGAATTGCTATACTGGAGAGTCCTGTACCCAGAAATGAACTTATAGAGTTAGTGCTTGAAAACGATGAGGTTAGAATCGATGGAAGTTATGCTATTGCATGGTCTGATACGCTAGATTTTAGAGTTGAAAAGTCCAGTAAAAGCTTGATCGGTTCTGCGGTTTCCGGCGAAGGTTTAGTTAATGTATACCGCGGAACAGGAAGAATACTTATGGCACCTGTAGAATAAGATATGTTGCAGAGGCCGGTATTAAAATCTGATTAGTGGATTTTAAAAGTTATGACCGTCTCCACCAAATACATAAATCAACAGACTGGGAATTTTGATTCTTAGTCTGTTTTTTGTCCTTCCTTAACCTTCCCTTTATAACAAACATAAAAAATATATCGAAAAACAATAAATTAATATTGCATATCAATAATAACATATGCTATACTACAACCAATGAAAGGGAATTTCCCACAATGTTTTGGAGGATGATTTTATGTGGAATGGCAAGAAATCAATCAGTCTAAGTAAATTCTGTGTTCTAATTTTCACTGCTATGTTAATCGGCACCGCTTTATCAGCACCATGGCTTGTGCGGCGGTTTCTGGATTTTTCACGGGCCGATTTAGTCGGGACGGAAGCTTTCTTCCTATCAACCATTTATTCTGGTAGTGTTCCGGCAGCGGTACTGCTTTTCTGCCTTTACCGTTTGCTCCACCACATTGAGATTGATCAGGTATTCATTACTACGAATGTGGAGTATCTAAGACGGATTTCGTGGAGCTGCTTTGCAGGAGCTATTATCTGCTCTGTTTCAATACTATACTATTTTCCATGGATATTTGTGGCGGTAGCCGCTGCATTTATGGGGCTGATTGTGCGGGTTGTCAAAAATATTATTGCGCAAGCGGTAGAACTAAAAAACGAGTCGGAATTCACGATATAAAGGAGGCAGGAACGACATGCCAATTATAGTGAATTTGGATGTGATGATGGCAAAGAGAAAGATGTCGTCTGGTGAACTGGCTGAAAAAATCGGTATCAGTCAGGCGAATCTCTCCATCCTTAAAACCGGCAAGGCTAAAGCAATGCGTTTCTCCACACTGGAGGCGATCTGTAAAGCGCTTAATTGCCAGCCCGGTGACATTCTGGAATTCATGGAGCAAGACAATAATAAGGAGGCAGGTATATGAACGGACATTTTTCAAGTGATAGCGGAGCATCATTTACTGATACACCATCGCAGACTGCTGTAGTGGGAGTACCCCTGGGGCATAAGTCCAAAGAACCATTTGAGACAGACCGGAAGGACAGAATTTTTGCTCTCTTTACCTTTGTCCTGGGGTTTTTATTCGTGCGGTGGGTAATGTTTTCATGGCAGGGTTGGGGGGTTACAGTGTTTACTATTGGCTATTGCTTTGCTATTACTATGTATCTTATGAAAAAGGGGATACCCATGACCCGTTCCGGATTCTTCTGGCTGGCAGCGGTTGTATTGACCGGAATCAGCTATTCTCTTTATGCGAACAACGGCTTAGAGCCATGGCGCAGTTTGTTTTTGTTCTGCACAGCCGTTTACTTTGTAATCTGTGCTACAGGACGGCTAATACTAAACAATACCAGCAACTTGCTTTTGCTGGACGGAATTAACGGCTTGTTTGTTATTCCATTTAAAAACTTTGGCTGCCAGTATAAAAGCCTTTCTTCACCCCAATATATAAAAAGAAGCTTGGGAAGGCAAATTTTGTCCATTACCTTTGGCATACTGCTGGCGTTATTGATCGCAGGTATGGTTTTACCATTACTGATGCGAGCGGACAGCGGAGGTTTCTCCAAAATCGCAAATGTCATCTATGAATACTACCGATGGGTGCAAAATCAGTTCAGGGATATTATACTCCAAGTCATCCTTGCGGTCCCAATCGCGGCTTATCTATTTGGACTTGTGGCCGGCTGTGTCCACAACAGAGGCTGCCGGACATTCAAAAGGGAGGACATTCAATATGCGGCCGAATCCTTGCGGGTACTCGCATTGTCTACTGTTTATACTGTACTCGGTTTAATTTGCTGCCTATATTTAGTATTCATAGGTAGCCAGCTGCCCTATTTTTTCTCTGCATTCGCTGGACAGAGACCGGAGGGATGGCAGATTTATTCTGAATACGCCCGAAGCGGATTTTTTGAACTGTGCCAAATTGCGGCGATCAACCTATTCTTACTGACAATGGCAAATCTTCTTTGCAAAAAGCCTCAAGGGGAGAACTATGCTTTTAAAATACTCAATTGCCTGCTTTCCCTGCTGACTTTACTGCTCATCGCCACCGCATTCAGCAAAATGGCGCTGTATATCGGGGCATACGGACTTTCCATGCGCCGACTGCTGCCGTGTTTGTTTATGGTTTTTCTCGCTGTTGTTTGTGGAGGTGTGATTGCATTACAAAAATGGCAATTCTCAATTATACGGGTTTTGGCTTTTGTAGGCACTTTGATGATGTGCACGCTTTGTTTGCTTAATCCGGATGCTTTTGTTGCCCGCTATAATGCGGACCGTTATCTTTCGGGAACACTCGATAGCTTTGATGTGCAAATCTTATATCGGTCAGGCCCGGCAGGAGTTGATCCTGCGTTAAGAGTATATGCTCAGACAGGAGACGAGGAACTAAAAGCGCAGCTTAAAACCTATATTTATGATCAGCAACAAGAGAGCGCAAAGTCATTGGGGCGGTCGCGGGACAGTATGCAGAACATGCTTGTCCGGCAAAAGACTGCGGAGTTTGCAGTGCATTCAGATTGAATGCACTGCTTTCAATCTGCCAAGGTATATCATTTAAATTTCTCCGGCTACTATCATTTCAGCAATATAGGAAACTACTGTTCCAACTACTTCCGGACATTTGTCTCTATGACCGCCTGCTTCTTCAAAGGCTTTAAACTCATCTCGATTGCTTAAATTGAAAGACTTGCCCATGATGGTTTTTTGTATCTGGCAGCAAAGAATACCACCATACTTTGATTCCAGTTTTTCCGACAGATGCCTGGAAAGGTCATAACACTTGCGGCTGCGTCCACTATGAAAATCAGGACGGTCTCTGCCCCGCAACGCACTTATTACCATAACCCCTCCTGAAACCGCACCACAAGTTCCCTTTGATGAAAGTCCCACTCCGCCAGCTAATCCATGAGATGCTTTAAAGACAATATCGTCAACAATACCAAACACATCTTGAATTGCAGCGATAGTGCACTGGGGACAGTTGCCGTATTTTTGTTCATATTCGTAACCCAGGTCATACGCTTTCCTTATCAGCTCTTTTTTTTGAGGATCGGTTAGTTCTACAAAGTCCATTTGCATATTGTTCCACTTCCTTTCATAAGCCGTACTATGCAATGCATATCAGGGTGTATCTTTCAATTGCTATAAATCTTTGTAGAAATTCAGCGTTTCAATCATTTCTTCATCAAGGACAATACCATTTTGAGTATATTTTGCATATCTGTTTTCAAGATCTTTAACCTGTTTAGCCCTCAGGTTTCTAAATTGATTTGCCGCTGCAGAGAAGCTGGGGTGATTGAGCAGCTTTTCTCTTATCTCCAGGGGGAAGGGGCAGTATTTGAAAAGAATGTCTCTTGTGAGCTTGTTAAGCCGTGTGTTTCCATTAGACTCATACTTTAACCAGGTTATATAATCCGAAGCAAAAATTTGTCTTGAAATATTCCTGTACTTCTTTATCTGCTGCTTTAATTTCTCTTTACTTTCTTCAGAAATATCCTTGTTTTTCTTATAAAACTGCAGGTAATCCATATATTCTGATGTTAAGGATTTTATGCTGATATCATTCCAAGACACACCCATCATGGTTTTACACAATTCCCAACGGAATTCTCCTATTAATCTTAGAAGCATGTCATCTACATTTCCATCAGTGAAAATAGGTATTATGAAACGGCCTGGAGTATTTCTAACTCTACCGCTTATTTCCTGCCACATTGTTGAATTAGCTCCGTAAGCAGGCATCAAAATTATATCGGGCCTGACGGATTGCATAATAAATTCTTTTTCTATTCCTTTTTTCATATTGAAATATGAAAGCTCACGATGAAATGCCGAAAAGTCAATATCAAGAACCTTCCGGATGGCAGCATTTACTTTTTCGGAAGTCACCAAAGCCTTATCCAGATCCCTTATTATAATTTCATCATAAAGTATCGGGAAGTAAGTGCTTACATTCCTATTGCACAGCCTGTGGTTTTGCTTGAACATATTGTTTATTTCAAAGCTCAGACGTCTATCTACATTATTTTCATACACCGCTTTATCTGAATCTTTAACTTCCCCTTGCTTTTTTAATTCTCGGAACACGTCAAAATAGTCCATTGCAAAATCATTGACGGAAGGATTTCTCTTTTTGCTATATATCAATTGAAGCCAGTTTTTCATACTGAATACCGTGGTTTGTTCTTTGCCGTCTTCTTCGCTGATTTTATAAAGCGTCCATAGGCTCTTGGAGCTTAACAGCTTTTCATCCATATAAGCATAGGTCAGAAACATATGGAATAGTTTATCTTGGTTTTTTTCGATAGTAACCCTCTTAAGCACAGCTTCATATACTTCGAAAAAAACTGAGGTCAGATCCTTTCTTAAGCTTTTTACCTGCTCGTTATCTGACAGCTTATCCTTGAGTTCACGAAATGCTTTTAAAGAGTACATAAACAAGTCATAACGCTCTTTTGGAATGCTGGAATACTCCAGTATTTTCTCCGCACTGTTTTTAAGCTCCTCAGGTATACCTTCGTTAACAGCACAAGACTCAGATAATAACGAAGTATTTGTAACCTCATGTTTTAATTCGGTTACTGAATGCTCTACCTTATGTTCCAATGCTTCAGTATTAATTGCAAGCACATGGTTATAATCACTCTTAAATATTTCTTCTACGTTCTTTATTATACTTACTATATAATTCTGTACTTCAATCATATCCAGCGGGTCATGTATACTCTTTTCCAACTGGGCTCCTGCCTTAAGATATTCCCCCAAAATGCTCATTTGATTTTCAGAATATAACAATTCTACATATTCTTCAGCGATGTTGAAGGCTTCTTTGAGTTTGCACAAGATACTTTCTAAAAGGAGTGAACTATCAGTACAATTATATTGTGAAATAATAAAGCTTTCATTTAAGAACTGCTTTTTTAAATCGGGATTAAGGCTCCGCATATATTTATAGTAGTTCACTTTTATAGTGTCAATTTCTCCACATGGAGAATAATTATATTCAAAATGACTGCATCCAAGAAATTCAGCATCAAAAGAATAAGGCAAAAGCTTTTTTTCTTCTTTCATTTCCTGAAGCTTAAGCATACTGTCTTTAAATGCTGAATGAACAGGTTCGTATGCAAAGCCATGCTTGTCCTTGAGAATCCAAAAGAAAAGGCATAGATTGTCTGCTGTTATACTAAGAAATTTAACAAGCTGTTCCAGCTTTTTTAATGACCCATAGGAATATTCTATAAAGTCGGAGATAGAATTCATAATATAGGTTGAGTAGTCATTCTTTTGCCTGAACAATTCTTCTATTTCATTAATATTGTCTGCAAAATAGGAAAAAATTATTGAATCCTCTGAAGTACGATAGCTGAAAGAATGCTTATTTGACAGGAACAAGTCATTGGCTCCAATGAATATGTTTTGGTCGATGCTGAAAAGCTTATAGCTTTTAGCTATTAGTTGATTCCCATCTATGTTTTGCAGGTCATCAAGAGGAGAAATATATACATCTACCTTGCCCTTTGCAAGTATATTTACAGAATTAGCACTTTGACCCTCTAAGAAAACGGGATTGCCTGCTTTAATTGTACAGCTGCCATTTGAATCGGATACATTGCTCACATCAAGCCACCACCTAAAACTGAAAATATTAATCATAAATATCATACCATAATTATCCACTTAAGCAAGCATAATATGAAGACTACTAAGGAGTTATTAAGAAAAACAGTAAAGCAGGACCCTGCTTTTTATGCAAAGTCCTGTTCTAAAATTCTCCCTGGCTTCTTGCCAATTCTACTTCTCGGAAAGAACCAGCTTCTGTCCAATCATAATCATATCAGGATTCTTGATTGTATTCTCGTTAAGCTTATAAATCTCTATGTAACGTGTACCGTCTTCAAGCTGCTTCCTGGCTATGCTCCATAAGCAATCACCCTTAACAACAATATAAGTTGACGCGTTATAGATATTGTTTGTCTCGCCAGTTTTGTCCTCTCCTGAAGCTGCGGGTTTCGCAGAAAGATTAGTCTTTAATGTCTCAATCTGTTCAGCTTTCATACCACCTGAAAGGAGACAGTTCTTTGTACCTGCTACAAGATAAGTCTTAATATTCTCAGTTGAATCAGCAAGATTAACAACCATATTTACCTTAGCTTCCTTGGAAGCTGTTTATCCTGTTTTATCCGTAACGTAAAGGCGATGGCAATATCGAGGGGTAGGTGGAGGAAACTGATTGGAAGAGGGAATCCCTACAGGAAGTACTTGATATAGATTATGATAAATCATGTATTTAGCTCCAGCTTGTGATATTTGATCTTTCTTAGCATTGTTGCATTGCTGATCCCAAGTTGGGCAGCCGCTTTTCGTATGCTGGTATTTGAACTTAGAGCCTTGATTATAATATCCTTCTCGACTGAATTAAGAATGTTTGGAAGTGATTGACAAGGTTTTTCCATGTCGTAATTTCCATACTCCGGTAAATAATGTGAAAAGCTTCTTAAATAGTCAGGCAGGGAATCGGTTTTAATTTCATCTTGGTCTGAGCTAATATAAGCAGCTTCAACAATATTTCTGAGTTCACGGACATTACCATAGAAATTGTGGTTTTTAATGATAGATAAAGAGTTTTTATCGAACTTTTTTTTGCATTTATAATCTATAGAAAGCTGTTGCAGGAAGTATTCCAATAATGGTAAAATGTCATCTCTTCTTTCACGTAAAGGTGGAATTTTTATTGTAAGCAGATTTAGCCTGTAGAACAGATCCATTCTAAAACTTCCTTTATTGACAGCATCCCACAGGTTCTTATTTGTGCTGGCAATAATCCGCACATCAATTGCCTTGGACCAACTCCCGCCAATACGCCTGATCTCCCGTTCCTGCAATACTCTTAGCAGCTTAACCTGCAGTGTATGCGAGAGTTCGCCGATTTCATCCAGAAGCAAAGAACCTTTATGAGCAGATTCAAACAGTCCGGGGCTGCCCTCCCGGTTTGCACCTGTAAAAGCTCCTCTCTCATAGCCGAAAAGTTCAGATTCAAGAAGGGATTCGGGAATTGCGCCGCAGTTTATTTTTATAAATGGCATGTTTGCACGAGGGCTGCTCTTATGAATAAGATTTGCTATTACTTCTTTGCCTACCCCGGTTTCGCCGCAAATCAGTACAGTTGTTGGATAAGATGCAACTTTTTTTGCGTGGTCATATATCTCTTTCATGACTTTGCTATTGAATATTACATTCTGATCCATAATTGCACTTCCTTTGGTTTAATATCTGATAAACTGCTTGTCTAACGATATATAAATATTAGGATTTTGATTATATACAAATGCAAAAATATCATCACAATATTATCCATGGATTAGATTAACTCTAAATACTCGGATAATTCCCAATCGCTTATATGCTTCATATAACGTTCCCATTCACCTTCTCTTAATATGATATATTGACGGACAAAATCCTCTCCCAGAATATTAGCAAAATAAGTATCATTTTTAAGCTCGCTAATCGCATTTATTAAAGTGTTCGGCAGCATGTTTTCGATATCCTTATACGTATCTGTTCCTGTACATGGGGCAGGAGGCTGCAGTTTGTTTTTTATACCCTCAAGGCCTGCGGCCAATAGCGCTGCCAAAGTGATATAAGGATTTGTATCAGCTCCCGGCAATCTATTTTCTATGCGTGTATTTTCATTCCGGCAGAAGGGTATTCTTATCATTGCACCCCGGTGTTCATAACCCCAGGTTTTGGTTGTGGGTGCAAAAGCGTAAGGAGTAAGGCGTTTATAACTGTTTACTGTAGGATTGATCAAAGCACAGAGAGCATTTGCATGCTTAATCTGTCCTGCGATAAAACTATGACACATGCTTGAAAGACCGTCGGAGCTTTTTTCGTCCCGAAGCAGATTTCTGTCATCCTTATCATAAAGTGAAATGTGAATATGAGCTCCATTTCCGCAGCGATCGGCTGCAGGTTTTGCCATGAAAGAGGCCAACATGCCCTTTTGTTCTATTATTTCCTTTATGCTTGTCCTATAGTAAAAGGCCATGTCTGCAATTTCAATACCCCAAAAAGGAGAATTTGTTACTTCAAACTGACCGGAAGCATATTCTGTATTAGCAACCTCCGGGCCTGCTCCCATGGCTGACAGGTTTAACATGACATCCTTGATAATATTCTCCACACCATGCTGTTTTATCTCGGAGTAACACTGTTTGCCATCCCATATGGGCTCCAGTACACCATCACTATTCCGCCTGCAGACATAAAATTCATATTCAAAGGCGCCTCTTACCTTAATTCCTTCCTGTTCATACAGTTCCAATACTTTTTTTAAAACATATCGTGGTGCAAAAGCTATGGGGTTTAAGGATGAATCATATACATCGGCTATTACCCTGGCAGTACCATTTGAATAGGGAACAACACCGAATGTATGTATATCCGGTTTGATTATCCAGCTTGGAAAACCACCTTTATAGCCATCACCGATTTTTTCATTTATTTCTGCTGCCGTATCAAAAGAAAATACAACAGAAGTCAGACTAATACCATTCTCCATAGCTTGATCTAGAAAGTGTTGTACTGATACGTATCTGGAACGGTTTGTATTTGAATTATCATTCATGCAGATTCTCACAGTATGTACTTTATTCTCTTGAATAAGCTGTGTAATATGATCCTTCCACCTTTGTATATCCATTTTACTCCTTTCATGCCGGATATGGTCCGGAATATATAAATATTTGATAGAAAGTTTTAGTACAACTTCCTTTTGTTTATAATCCATAGAATATTTATGCAAGAAGTATTCCAATGATTGTAAAATCCATCTCTTCTTTCACGTAAAAGTAAACTATTACTGCAAACAGGCTCAGCTTGTACAATAAATCATTTCTGAAGCTTCTTTAACCTCCTTAATTATACCATTAATTAGTATAACTTTTGTAAAAGAATGTAATTATCTTCAATAATCATATATCTTTTCCATGACTTTGCTATTAAATATTGCATTTTGGTTCATAAATGAACTGCCTTTGGTTCATAAACGGATAGGCTGTATGTCTATTGATACAAGTACATTATTCGGATAATAAATTTATAAAAATGTAAGTTTCGGACCAGTTATATAGATACAGTAAATCCGCAAATAGGGTAGACCTCTTAAAGATCCAGGAATTACAACAAATATCCAGGGGAATGTGCAAGTTAAATTTTGGCATAAATATTGCTCATAAGTGTAGCAACCCCCAAAATCCACAATAGAACAGGAGGTGTATAGAGAAATACATGGTTGTGAAACAAACTAAAAATTATAAGTAAAATGGAGGGAAACTTAATGAGCGGTGAACATAATATTGTATATCCTTATATTCCTAATTCAGTGCCTGAAATTAAAAAAGCAATGCTGGATGAATTAGGTATGGAAAGTGTAGAAAACATTTATAAGGAAATCCCTGATCGTCTAAGATTTAAGGGCGAAATGAATATTCCTGCACCTATCCTTTCTGAAGCCAGGCTTCAAAGGCATGTAGAAAAAATCTTATCAAAAAATAAAAATTGCAAAGAGAATATCAGTTTCCTGGGCGGAGGAACATGGAATCATTATGTACCCGCTGTGTGTGATACTATCGGCGGCAGAGACGAAATCCTTACTTCATATGTAGGAGAAGCTTTTTCCGATCATGGTAAATTCCAAATACTATTTGAAAGTGAGAGTATGCTCGGAGACTTAACAGGATTTGATGTATGCAACACTCCTACGTATGATTGGGCTAATGCCATAGCTATTACATCAAGAATGGCTGCAAGAACCACAGGCAGAAAAGAAATACTGGTTTCTGAAGCAACAGGCCCTCAAAGGAAACTAATTAATAAAAACTACTGCAAACCAGACATTACAGTTGTAGAGATTAAATTTGATTTTAATAATATGCGTTTGGATCTGGATGATTTACGCAGCAAGATTTCTGAAAAGACTGCATGTGTTTATTTTGAGAATCCTTCTTATCTGGGCTTCATAGAAACTCAAGGGGAAGAAATAGTTAAAATAGCTCATGAAAAAGGTGCCTTGGTTGCTATAGGAGTTGATCCAACTTCATTAGGAGTATTAGAGGCTCCTGGTGATTATGGTGCCGATTATGCTGTTGGAGAGCTTCAACCATTAGGTATTCATATGTCCTATGGTGGCGGGTTAGGTGGGTTCATTGCCTGCAGGGATGAAGAGAAATTTGTAGCTGAATATCCATCATTACTCTTTGGAGTATTACCTACTATTAAAGAAGGCGAATATGGATTTGGCCAAGTTGCTTTTGAAAGAACTTCTTATGGCTCCAGAGAAAAAGGAAAGGATTTTATAGGTACTTGTGCTGCTTTGCATGGCATGATTGCCGCTGTATATTTAGCATTAACGGGTCCTCAAGGAATGATAGACCTTGGGAAAGGCATCATGCAGAGAGTAGCTTATGCTAAAGCTGAATTGACAAAGCTTGATGGCATCAGAGTTTATGAAGGCTATAATTTCAAGGAATTTGTGGTCAACTTTGACAGCTCTGGAAAATCAGTTAAAGAGGTAAACAAAGTGCTGCTTAAAAGGAATATTTTTGGTGGTTTAGATTTGACTAAAGACTTTCCGACTTTAGGGGAAAGTGCACTATATGCAATAACTGAAATGATATCCAAAGAAGATATTGATGCTTTAGTAAAAGCTCTGAAAGAGATTTGATAGCATTATGGCTATGAAAAATTAAAAAATGGAGGGATAAGCATAGATGAGTAAAGCATATTTAAGAAAAAATTTCCATGAAGCCCGTTGGGATGAACCTATGATTTATGAGCTTTCAACTCCAGGCACCAGAGGAATATTGATTCCGGAGGTTGAAGATGAAATTGTTGCAGCAGTTGGTGATGTTGCAGCTTCTTTACCCAAGAATGTCAGAAGGAAAGCACCTCTTTTATTGCCCGAAGTTGACCAGAAACATGTTTTAGCACACTATATTCATTTGACTCAGGAAACAATGGGTTCAAATATCAGTAATGACCTTAGTGAAGGGACCTGCACAATGAAATATAACCCCAGATTAAGCGAAGCGATGGCGCTTAATAATAACTTTGCAGAACTACATCCGGAACAGGATGTAGAAACTGTACAGGGTATACTGGAGATATTTTATAAATTTGAGCATATCATGAAAGAAATTTCCGGGATGGACAAATTCAGCTTCCAACCGGGTGGTGGTAATCATGCAGTCTATTGCGCCGCTTCAGTTATGAGAGCATATCATGCATCCAGAAAGGATTCCAAGAGAGATACCATTATTACAACAATATTCTCTCACCCTTGCGATGCAGCTGCTCCATGCACTGCCGGATATAATGTAATTACCATATATCCGGATGAAAGAGGAGTACCGGATATAGAGGCTTTTAAAAAAGCAGTTGAAGAAACCGGCGATCATTTAGCGGGTATTTTCATGACTAACCCGGAAGATATAGGCATCTATAATCCCAATATAGATAGATTTGCCGATTTAGTTCATTCAGTGGGTGGGCTTTGCTACTACGATCAAGCTAATGCCAATGCATTTTTAGGTGTTGTCAGAGCAAGAGAGGCTGGCTTTGATATGTGTCATTTTAATGTACATAAGACCTTTGGCACTCCCCATGGTGGAGAAGGTCCGGCAAATGGAGCCTTTGGCTGTCGGGAGTTTTTAACTAAATTCATGCCCAAGCCTACAGTGGAGTTTGACGGTGAAAAATACTATCTGGACTTTGACAGACCTGAAAGCTTTGGCAAAGTCAGAGAGTATATTGGTACTGCCGGGGTTATTTTAAGAGCGTATAGCTGGGTTATGATGCATGGGGCAGAAGGCATAAAAGAATGTGCGGAAATTTCTGTCCTGAATAATAACTACCTTGAAAAATTGCTTTTATCCATCAAAGGTTGTGGAGAAGCATTCCTGGGTAATGGTATTACCAGGCAAGAGCAGTGCAGATACTCTTGGGAAGAGCTTTATAAAGATACAGGTGTAGGTACTGATAATATCAATAAGAGAATAAACGACTATGGCATTCCTTGGTACTGGGCTTCCCACCATCCATGGGTCATACCTCAGCCTATGACTCTTGAGCCTTGCGAAACCTATAGCAAATGTGATTTAGAGGAATATTATGAAACTCTTAAACAAGTAGCTGACGAAGCATATACAAATCCGGAAATAGTTTTGAGTGCTCCTCATAACAGTGCGGCTCATGATTTAGCAAATTCAGCAGATCTTGATGATCCAACCAAATGGGCTATAACCTGGAGGGCGTTCCTAAAAAAACATGGAGACAAATACGTAAAAGTTAAATAGTAAATACCTTAATATAGTGCCCCGCAAACCCTGGAAGGAATATACTTGACGGGGCACTATATAGACCCGTTAGCTGACCTGGTTAAATGCTTATGTTAACATTTTAGAATACTAAGAAAAAGGATGTGAAATTTTGGCTAAGAAAATCGGAATTATTATTAATCCGGTAGCTGGAATGGGAGGTAGAGTTGGTTTAAAAGGATCCGATGGAGAAGAAATATTAGCCAAAGCTTTAGAATTAGGAGCAAAACCAGAATGTCCCAATAAGGCCATAATTGCTATAAGTCAACTTAAGGAATTTAAGGAGGAAAGCTTAGAGATTTATACTTGCCCAAATGAAATGGGAGAGGATGAAGTCAAGGCAAGTGGACTGGAGCCCATTGTCATCGGGCAGATTCATTCAGGGCATACAAAACCGGAAGATACTATGAGAGCTGCCGGAGATATGTATGATATAGGTGTAGACTTGATACTTTTTGCCGGCGGAGATGGTACGGCCAGAAACATATTAGATGCAGTTGGAGATAAATTAGCTGTCTTAGGTGTGCCGGGAGGCTGCAAAATACATTCAGCCGTATATGCAATAAATCCAAAGGCTGCGGGAAGGTTAGTGCTGGAATACTTGCAAGGAAAAGTCAAAGACCTGAAAGAATCTGAAGTGATGGATATTGATGAAGATGCTTTTAGGGAAGGGGTTCTTAGAGCAAAATTATACGGTTATATGAAGGTTCCTAATGAGAAAAGAATGGTTCAGAATCTGAAAAGTGGGAGAAGTTACGGAGAAGAAGCTGCTTTGGATTTAGTAGCGAGGTATGTATCTTCTATTTTAGAAAAAGATGTACTTTATGTTATGGGCACAGGGTCAACAGTAAGAGGAGTCATGGATAAACTGGGGCTTAAAAACACTCTGTTGGGGGTAGACTTAGTTTACAATAATCAAGTAATAGCAAAGGATGTAAATGAAAGCACCATACTGATGTATCTGGAAAAATATAATAAAGCAAGGATAATTGTTACAGTAATTGGCGGTCAAGGATATTTATTTGGCAGGGGCAATCAGCAGCTAAGCCCAAGAGTTATTAGAAAAGTAGGCCTTGATAAAATCATTATAATAGCAACTAAAATCAAGATGTTTTCCCTGTTTGGCCAGCCTTTGTTAGTTGACACCGGAGATGAAAAACTGAATGAAGAGCTTAGCGGATATGCAAGAGTTATTGTTGGCTATGGTGAGTCTGTTATGTTTAAAGTAGAGGCTTAAAATTACTAAGTTACCAGGAGTATAAAAAAGGGGGGGCTGAAAGAAACGGCTTATGGATATGGGTAGTCAACCGGGTTGAACACTATTGAGTAAGTTTACAAAGAAAAAATAAAAGGGGGTACTGAAATGACAGAACCTACAATCAATAAAAACCAAAATAAACTTGGTACTGATAGAATGGCTGGATCAGGAACTCTTAAACGATCTTTGAATTTGCTGTATGTATACGCTATTGCTACCGGCGCAATACTGACCTTCATCGGTTACTGGGATGGAAACTTTCTTACACTGGCAGGTCCGGCAACATTTCTTGGATTTGCGATAATGACATTGATGGTTTTACCTATTGCATTTATTTATGCGGAATTATCTACAATGCTTCCTTCAGTCGGAGCAGAATTGGTTTACGGAACTGTTGGGCTGAATAAACATATGGGTTTTTGGGCTTCATGGATGATCCTTGCAGCTTGGATGGCAGTTCCACCGGCTGCTATCATGGGCATTGTCTCATGGATAGACCGTGTCATGCATTTAGGCCTATCGATTGAGAAAATAGCAGTTATAGGCGGTGTAGTGCTTGTGCTTTATACTTGGATAAGTCTTCGGGATATCCAGCTGGCAGGTCAGATCCAAACAGGCATGCTGGTTTTTGGTATACTTGGCTGTACTATTACAGCTATACTCTTTTTGATATCTGGAAACTGGAGTTGGGAAAACTTTCAGCCATTTTTCCGTTCAGCCTTAAATGGCGGCGGTGAAACAGGAAATGGCGGCATGTGGGGATGGGTCATGGGAACTGCAGTGCTTATAGGCCCATTTTTCGGATTTGAAACGGTACCTCAAATGGTGGAAGAAGGAAACTTTCCCATTAAGGATCAGGGTAAAGCTATATTGGGTTCTGTAGTCACCTGTGGTGCTTTGTACGTATTATTCTTCTTTGCACTTGCAGGAATGGGGGATTGGGAATTCCTTACCGGCAATGGCACCTACGCACCCTTTGCTGCGCTTAATGTAATGGACAAATTGGGTTGGCCTGTAGCTTATGCTATATATTTCGGCATAGCAGGTATCCTTTGCACGATTGGTACCTGCATCCTGGGCTTCTGGCTTTCAACAGTACGCCTGCTGTATGCAATGGGCAGGCAGAACTTTTTGCCAAAGGTGTTCGCTAAGTGTAATAAGTATCACCAGCCAATTGCTCCGAATGTTTTCTTGTTGGTTATCAGCCTGGCATCCTTGATCCTGATGAATACTACATCATTTCTAAACGACTTCTATATGCTGATGGCTTTTTCCTGTGCTACTGCATATTTTATTGTTTGCATCGCAGCAATAAATCTTGCAAGAAAGCATCCGGAATGGGAGAGGCCTTTTAAGCTTAAGGGCGGCCAGACGTTTAGAATCTTGGCTCTTATTGATGCTTTACTGATAGCATGGTTATGTACACTGGGGCAGAACATTAAATCCTGGAAAGCATTAAGTGTATACTTGATTTCCGGGGCTGTCTTATGGGTTTGGATGCTGCTCTTTAAGTGGACTAAGGAGAAGGTATGGATGCGTACTCCGGAGGGTGAAAAAGATTTTTAGAATTCTGGAAGGCAGAAACTATTGCTAACCTTAAAACTGGGAGGGTTAATAATGGACCGATTGAAAGGAAAGGTAGCTTTGATAGCTGGTGCTGCAATGGGTATTGGTGAAGCAGACGCAAAACTGTTTGCTAAAGAAGGTGCTAAGGTTGTAGTTGCAGATATCAACGAAAACGAAGGAAAAAGGGTTGTAAATGAAATAATTGCAGATGGTGGAGAAGCAATATTTGTTAAGCTCGATGTAGCCAAAGAAGAAGATTGGAAGAATGCAACTGCGGAAGCTCTTAAAGAATATGGGAAATTGAATGTCCAAGTCAATAATGCTGGAATTTCCTTAGGGAAGAATATTGAACAAACGACCCTGGAAGACTGGAACTGGTTGATGAACATAAATGCAACCGGTGTATTTCTTGGTACGAAATATGGAATTCTTGCAATGAAAGATAATAAGGAAAGGTGTTCCATTGTCAATAGGTCATCTATTGACGGACAAATTGCGGAAGCTGGTTTATTCGCATATTGTGCTTCTAAAGGGGCTGTAACAATTCTTACAAAATCAGCAGCTCTTCATTGTGGCGAAAAGGGATACAGTATTCGGGTCAATTCAGTGCACCCGGGATATGTTCACACTGCACTAACTGAAAAAGAAGCTGCAGACTCAGGGTTAAGCCCTGCTGAGTATTTTGCCAAGGTAGGCAAAATGCATCCTATAGGATATATTGGCAAGCCGATAGATATTGCATACGCAGACCTATATTTGGTTTCCGATGAATCGATTTTTGTTACCGGGTCAGAATTGACTATTGATGGCGGATGGACAGCTCAGTAATATTTAAATTTACATATAAAGCACTGCATTCGCTTATTGAATGCAGTGCTTTCTGTCTGAATTTCTCCATTTACTATCATTTCAAAAAAATACAAAAAAATCCCTCAAAATACATCTTGAAAAAATATATTGAATTTTCTTCTAATTTAGATTATAATGATAACAAAATTTTCATAAGTATATAGGTTGCACTAAAGAAGGTTCAAAGAAGAATTATGCAACCTATGAAATCAAGGAATATGATTTTGCAATATTTGAATTTCAATGTAGAATAGTATAATAAGAGGGGTCAGAAAAGGGTCAGCACTACTTTAAGCAGTATGCTTTCCCAACAAACGGTCACATTACTTGCCCTAGGGGAATACCACCCTTGAAGTGCAAGCTAAAATCTGATTGGTTGCCCTTTATAGCATGTTTATTGCTATATATGGGATTAACTAATCAGATTTTAAATTTTGCGGGCAGTTATTAGTAAAGGAGGATAAAAATGTTTCAGGAGAGAATCAGGTGTAAAAAACTACTTGACAGGGTAATGTCGGCAGAACAGGCTGCAGAACTTGTTAAAGATGGAATGAATGTCGGAACCAGCGGCTTTACCCCAGCAGGGTATCCCAAAGCGGTACCACTGGCATTAGCACGCAAAGTTCAGGAAACAGGTGAGAAAATTAAGATCAATCTGTTGACTGGAGCTTCCGTAGGTGTGGAGTTAGATGATGCTTTAGTAAAAGCGGGAGTGATTAATAAAAGGCTTCCCTATCAGACTTGCGACTCCATGAGAAATGCGCTTAATACATCGGGAGAGGTTGAATATCAGGACATTCATTTAAGCCATGTGGCTCAGCAGGTAAGGTATGGTTTTTACGGGGATCTGGACCTTGCTATTGTGGAAGCTTGTGCCATTACTGAAGAAGGCTGCATCGTTCCAACTACTTCTTTGGGGAATAGTCCAACCTTTGTGAAAGCTGCGAAGAAAGTAATTATAGAAATTAATACCAGCCAACCTCTGGCTTTAGAAGGTATGCACGATGTTTATATCCCGGAAGATCCGCCTAACCGCGGTCCGATTCCTTTGATTAAGACTGAACAGAGGATAGGCACTACGTATATTGAATGTGACATGGATAAAATTGCTGCAATAGTTGTTACGGATATACCTGACAATGTAAAAGGCTTGGGTGGTATTGATGATATATCGAAAGCAATGGCCCGGAACCTGATTTCATTTATAGATAAGGAAGTAAAAGCTAAAAGAATGCCTAAGAGTCTTCTGCCATTGCAATCGGGTGTGGGAAGTATTGCAAATGCGGTGTTGGCTGGGCTTGTTGAATCTGAGTACAGAGATCTCACATTTTATTCTGAAGTTATTCAGGATTCAGCTTTGGATTGCATTGATGCTGGAATATTCAGTATTTGTTCGGGATCGTCCCTTACACTATCTGATACCGGTATGAAAAAGTTTTTTACTAATATTGAGAAATACAAAAAACACATTATTCTCCGACCTCAGGAAATAAGCAACAATCCGGAGCTTATCCGAAGATTGGGTATCATCAGTATGAATACGGCGATTGAAGCTGATATTTACGGTCATGTGAATTCTACACATATAATGGGAACACGCATGATGAATGGAATAGGAGGAGCGGGAGACTTTACGCGAAATGCTTATTTGTCCATATTTCTAACAGCGTCTACAGCAAAAGATGGAAATATTTCTAGTATAGTACCTATGTGTTCACATATTGATCATACGGAACATGACGTCAATGTGATCATAACTGAACAAGGAACGGCTGATCTCAGAAATAAGTCTCCAAGGGAAAGGGCTATGGAAATTATTAACAAGTGTGCTCATCCGGACTATGTTCCATTGCTCAAGGATTATTATGAGAGTACCCTTGATTCCCTGGGAAAAGGAAAGTGCCATACACCTCACATTATGGGTGAGGCTCATTCATTCCACAAGCGCTTTATAGAGACAGGTACGATGAAAGAAAAAGTGTAACAAAAAGAAGAGGGTGCATAAGGTGTTTGAACTTACATATCAACATATGATCGGCATTGTTTTTACACTGTTATTAATTACCTTGGCCGGTGTTTATTCAGGGAGAAAGGTTAAAACCTCCGCGGACTTTTCTGTAGGAGGCAAACAAGCTGGCACAGGAATTATTGCAGGAACTATTATGGGCACATTGGTTGGTGGAGCTGCTACAATAGGTACTGCCCAACTTGCATTCATGTACGGTTTTTCAGCATGGTGGTTTACATTAGGAGCCGGTGTGGGATGTTTGATTCTTGGGTTATTCTTTTGTGGCCCTTTGTATAGAAGCAATAAGGAAACTGTACCCCAGATACTAGCGGAGGAATTTGGGGATTTGGCAAGCCCTATTTCAAGTGTATTTGTATCCTTGGGAACTTTTTTGAATATCATTGCACAAATACTTGCGGGAGTGGCTCTATTAACCTCAATATTTGAAATAAACGCTATTACTGCCGGTATTATATCTATTATGTTGATGGCGTTCTATGTAATTTTTGGTGGAGTATGGGGTGCAGGTATAGTTGGAGTGGTCAAACTGATTCTCTTATATATATCTGTAATTGCGGGAGGAATTATAGCTATAACCAGTGGGGGGGGCATAGGACAATTCATAAGCACCTTTCCCACATATCCATATTTCAGCTTGTTTGGCAGAGGTATTTGGATAGATGGAGCATCTGGTCTTTCTTTGATTTTTGGGGTTCTATCCACCCAAACCTATATACAGGCAGTATTGTCGGCAAAAACTTTGAGAGAGGCTAAAAAGGGTTCATTGATAAGTGCCTTCTTAATACCACCCATAGGCATAGCGGGGATATTTATTGGGTTGTTCATGAAGATGAATCACCCGGATATTAATCCTGCATCAGCCTTTCCTCAATTTGTTTTGAACTATATGAACCCCTGGTTAGGCGGCGTGGTACTGGCGACCCTGTTAGTTGCCGTGGTGGGAACAGGAGCAGGTTTGTCGCTCGGTATAAGTACAATATTAACAAAAGATATATATAAAAATCATATAAATAAAAATGTTGATGATTATAATCTTCTCAGGATTTCCAGATGGATCATAGTGATATCACTGGCGCTGGGACTTTTATTCATAACAGGAAATGTAAAATCCCTGATTCTTAAATGGAGCTTCATGTCAATGGGCTTAAGGGGAGCTACTGTATTTGCACCTCTTTGCGCCGCGTTGTTTTTCAAAGCCAGGATAAAAAGCAATTATGTTGTAGCTTCCATGGTCATCAGCCCTTTATTGGTAATGGCAGGCAAGTTTTTTCTGCCCCAGAGCTTTGACCCTTTGTTTCCCGGTATCGCCATAAGTTTTCTATTAATCATTTTAGGCGCATTGGCTCAAAATCGCACTGGTTAGTTAATCACAGTATATATTCAGCAATGAAGAAGAGAATCCTTTTTGTTTTTAAGGATTCTCTAATATTATATATCTGGCATCTAAAAATCCACATTTTTATGAAATATGCCTTCGCAGATGTCTTGCTTCTGTTTTTGCTCCAAAGCAAATTTATCACAGAGCTCCTTTGTGTATTCAGAGTTAACTTTTTGCCTATGGGATTTACTTAATAAATACTTTAGAATACGCATAAAATAGCACCTCCTTTCGTACCGGTACCCCCTATAGGCATATCATATAACACTTCTCATAAAATGTATATATAAATATAATATTAACATACCTAGTGCTTATTAACACAACAAATTTCTTGTCTTTCATAGTGTTAATAATGCACTTCCTTAATTTGTGCCTCGCATATCCTAGAAGAAAATTACTTTAAGAAGCACTTGTTAAAATCAAGCAGAGCGTAAATCACGCGTTAGCAGTTTCTATTTGTAGTCTTTAGGGTTTATGACTAAAACCATTGGATATACTATTTTAATGATACAAAAATGTAAGGTGGAGATAAGATGGATGATTATTTTGATAATTTAGATGTTGTTGAAAAGAATCTTAAATACCTGGTAGAAAATCATAGGGAAATCTATGATGCGTATGAGCATTTTGGAAAATTGGTACATGAAAAAGGCGGCCCCATAGATGAAAAAAGTCGCTGGCTTATTAAAGTAGCTCTGTCTGCAAGCTGCCAATATGAATATGCCTTAAGAACGCATATTATAAAAGCTTTAAAAAGCGGCTGTACAAAGGAAGAAATAGAACATGCAATACTCCTTGTGGCACCAACATGTGGGTTTCCTAAGATGATGGAAGGTTTACTTATACTAAGGCATATTCTAAAAGAAAAAGAATGACTATTTATTAAGTCACTGATGCCGTAATATATTCCGTGAGAAAAATTTCTCATATTTCATGATATTTGTTGAATATTTATTAGCGTAGGGATATAATGGTAATAAAACAAAATTGAGGAGGCAATATGAAAAGATTTATAAGTACAGGCAAAGCACCTGCGGCAGTTGGACCCTATTCGCAAGCAGTAGAAGTAAACGGCACTCTTTATGTATCGGGACAAATCCCATTTGTTCCCGAGACTATGACTTTGGTTGATGAATGTATTAAAAGTCAAACGAATCAATCGCTGTTGAATATTAAAGCTATAGTTGAAGAAGCAGGATATGAGGTTTCGGACATCGTAAAATGCACCGTATTTTTAAAGGATATGAATGATTTCGCATCAATGAATGAAGTATATGCTGCATTTTTCGGAGGACATAAGCCTGCCAGATGTGCTGTTGAGGTTTCCCGACTTCCTAAGGATGTCAAAGTAGAGATTGATGCTGTTTGTGTAAAGTAAAAGAATATTTTATCTTATTTTCAAGGGGCTGTTGCAAAATAACAAAATTTCGGATGGGTCAAGACCCATCCCTACAGTATGTTGCGTATTCTCATTATTGATAACGCAGTATGTAGGGAACGGTCTTGACCGTTCCGCATTATGCAACA
>Ga0209643_1000531_pt1 | contig 64903 bp, 60 predicted proteins | sample AutmiccBRH37_all_FD_187383 | JGI IMG/M metagenome (GOLD analysis project Ga0209643, IMG submission 187383) | Deep subsurface microbial communities from Mt. Terri, Switzerland - Autotrophic microbial communities BRH/37_all (SPAdes) (version 2) | ecosystem: Environmental > Aquatic > Deep... | reverse complement strand
ACAACGCCCACCGGCCGCACACGAGCCTTGGCGGCCTCACCGCGAACGAATTTGCAATCCGGACCCACAAGGGCCAAAACCAGCACAGAGTCCAGTTATGAACGAGGGCAAATAGGGGGCAACGTCATCCCGCCCGGTAAGCTCCAAGTCCTTAACCGGGCGACGCGAAAGATCCGATGCATTCGATCCGCTGGACGGGGCGACGAAGCGCAAAATGATGCGGATCTCCTCGTATCTGGAGGCGTCGGATGCTGTGCGGCGATACACTGAAGCCGGAGGACGTGCAGCGGGTGCTGGGCGGGGTCGCTGGCTGACATGGTCTTCACGGATCCGCCCGACAACGTCGACCACAGGGTGTCGGCAAGCGCCGCATCGCCAACGACGCGCGGGGCGACGGCTTCGGCGCCTTCCTGCAGACCGCCTGTGCGGCGTTCGTGCCGCTGACCAAGGGCGCCATCTACATCTGCATGAGTTCGCCCGCATTCGCCGCGCTGAAGGCCTGCTTGGGGCTGCAGGTGGACGCTGTCGACCTTCGTCATCTGGGCGAAGCGACAGGACCGGGTGCGGCGCGGATCGAGGTCCAGTTCCCAGCTCTAGCGGGAGCAGCGGGTTGGGCCAACTTCGGCGGGAAGACGATACGGAACCTCAGGTGCGCCGCGGTGCTTCTGATGGCGTGAGCCCATAGCGCAACGGATCTGCCGCGTCACCGTACGCATGCGACATTGCCCCCAGCGATGATGATGCACCGAGCCGGACTGATCGGAGGAATGGCCTTACTCGCCGTACGCGCCGGGATCGGGACGGTCCTTGCCGGCCGCAGGCCCCGCCTCGACGTCGAGACGCGGCTGGACGCGCTGGTGCGGCACGACCTCCCCTTGAAGGCTCGGGTGGAGATCCGCTGGAACGATCATCACGTGCCCTTCATCGAGGCGGGCGAAGATCGGGATCTCGCCGTGGGGCTCGGCGCGGTGCATGCGCATCTTCGCCTCGTCCAGATGGAGTTCATGCGACGCGCGGCACGGGGGCGGCTGGCCGAGGTCCTCGGACCGGCGGCGGTCGGGCTGGACGGCATGCTCCGGACGCTGGGGCTGGGCCGCGCAGCGCCGCCCGCGGTCGCGGCCTTGCCGGCCGAGACGCACGAATGGCTTGCGCGGTTCGCCGACGGCATCAACGCCCAGATCAGCGCCATGCGCGTTCGGCCGGAGGAATTCCGCGTTCTCGGAATGCGCGCCGAACCGTGGAGCATGGAGGATCTGGTGGCGGTCGGGCGGCTCGCTGCGACCGACTTCAGCTGGCGGGTCTGGCACCGCCTCCTGCGGCTGCGCCGGCGCGAGGACTGGCCTCAGATCTGGCAGCGCCTGATGCGGGAGGGCTTCGTACCGAGTTTCTCCGGCGCGGGCTCGGGCGAAGGCGGACCCGGCGCACCGCTCCTGGCCGGGCTGGGCCGCGGCGGAAGCAACTCGTTCGCGATCGCCGCCGGTCGAAGCGCCACCGGCGCCGCGCTGATCGCCAGCGACCCGCATCTTCCCATCGCCCTGCCGAACCTCTGGCTGATCGCCGGCATGAAGTCGCCCGGATATCACGCGGTCGGACTGATGATTCCCGGGGTGCCGGTGGTCGCCCTGGGCCGCAATCCCTGGATCGGATGGGGCGGAACGAGCCTGCACGCCGCCAGCAGCGACCTGATCGACGTGACCGGCCTCCCCGACGACGCGATCGCGGAGCGCCGGGAGCGGATCCGCGTCCGATGGGGCAAGGCCCGCGAGATCACCGTCCGCGAAACGCCCTACGGGCCGATCATATCCGACGTGTCCATGCTCGACATGCCCGCCGGCCGCAGGCTCGCCCTGCGCTGGATCGGGCACCGGCCGAACGACGAGATCACGGCGATGCTCCGGCTCGCCCGCGCGCGCGACTGGGACGGGTTCATGGACGCGATCGACGGCTTCGCGGTCCCCGCCCAGAACATGATCTACGCCGACCGCGAGGGTCGCGTCGGACAGGCGATGGCGGCGCACCTGCCCCGCCGCCCGCAGGGCGCGCCGACGGACTTGGTCGTCGGCATGGATGTCGATGCGCACTGGCGCGACCTGGCGACCGCCAAGCATCTGCCGTCGACGGTCGATCCCGCAGCCGGTTTCGTCGCCTCGGCGAACGACCGTCCCGACGCCGCGGCGATGCCGGTCGGCTTCTTCTTTTCGCCGGACGAGCGGGTCGATCGCCTGCGCTCGATCCTCGGCGCCGCCGACCACCTGACGGTCGAGGATCTGCAGGCGCTGCAGCGGGACGTCTCGATGCCGTCGTCCCTGCCGCTGCGCGACGCGCTGCTGCGGGCCGTCGGGCCGACCGGTATGGCGGATGCCGACGTCCGGCGGCTCTGTGCGGCGCTGCGGGACTGGGACGGTCGTCACACGGCGGAATCGGCCGGCGCCCTCGCCTTCGAGGTGCTGATCCATCACTTCCTGAAAGCGCTGCACGGCGAGAGAGACTTCGCAATCTACAGCGCCACCTGGGACGCTCTGACCCTGCTCGGCCACGACCTCGCGACGCTGCCGGCAGACAGGCTGTCGGCCGCCGCGAGGGAGGCGGCCCGTCGGGCGGCGCGGGACACGAAGCGGCACCGGAACTGGGGCGACATCCACCGGCTGCGGCTGTCGCACGGCCTTTCGATCCTGCCCGGGAGCGGTCGTCGCTACCGCTTCGCCGATCTGGCCGTCGGCGGCGGCAACGAGACGGTGATGAAGACCGCCTACGGGCTCGCGGCGGGCCGGCACGCCGTGCGGCTCGGCGCCAACGCCCGGCACGTTTCGGACCTCTCCGACCTCGACGCCAACCGTTTCGTACTGCTCGGCGGCCAGGACGGCTGGCTCGGCAGCACGACCTTCCTCGATCAGCTGCCCCTCTGGCGTAACGGCGACTATGTCGCGGTGCCGATGCGGCCGGAGACGGTGCGCCGCGACTTCCGACGCCTGACGGTTCTCAGCCCGAAGGACGCCGCAGAAACCGCGCGGACACGGCCGGCGCGCTCATGATCCGCGCGACGCCGCTTCTCCGGGCCTACGCGGCGTTCCGTGGCCGGCAGCTCGGGCGCATGGATCCGGCACGGGCACAGCGCCGACAGTTGCAGCGTCTCGTGCGGCAGGCGCGGACGACCCGCTTCGGACGCGATCACGGCTTCGGCGAGATCCGAAGCGTCGAGGACTTCCAGGACCGCGTGCCGCTGCGCCGCTACGAGGATTTCTGGGCCGCATATTGGCAGGACGGCTTTCCGACGCTCGACGACGTCACGTGGCCGGGACGCATCCCCTATTTCGCCGTCACGTCCGGCACCACCACCGGCAAGCAGAAATACATCCCCGTGTCACGCCGGATGGTGTCGGCCAACAGGCGCGCGGTGCTCGACCTGCTGACGTTCCACCTCGCCGCCCGCCCCGACAGCAGGGTACTGGACGGCAAGAACTTCATGCTGGGCGGCAGCACCGCCATGGCGGAGGAGGCGCCCGGCATCTTCGCGGGCGACCTCAGCGGCATCGCGGCACGCGAGGTGCCGCGCTGGGCGCGGCTCTTCTACTTCCCTCCCCCCGATCTCGCGCGGATAGCCGACTGGGAAGAGAAGATGGCGGCCCTCGGCCCGCGGTCGCTGGAAGAGCCGATCCGGACCGTCGGCGGGACGACCAACTGGATGCTGCTGTTCTTCGACCAGTTGGCGCGGCTGCGGCCGGACACGCCGGGAAGGCTCGCGGACCTCTACCCGGCCCTGGACCTCGTCGTCTACGGCGGCGTGAGCTTCGCCCCGTATCGGGGCCGCTTCGAGCGGCTGCTCGAGGGGAGCCGCGCCGAGATGCGCGAGGTCTATCCGGCGAGCGAAGGATTCATCGCCGTGGCGGACCGCGACCCCGGCGACGGGCTGCGGATGCTCCTCGACAACGGGCTGTTCTTCGAGTTCGTGCGGACCGCCGATCTGCAGTCGGCCACGCCGCCGCGCTTCTGGATCGGAAACGTCGAGCGCGACGTCGACTATGCCCTGCTTCTCAGCAGCTGCGCCGGCGTCTGGGCCTATGTGCTCGGGGATACCGTCCGGTTCGTCGATCTCGACCCGCCGCGCCTGCTGATCTCCGGACGCACCTCCTATTCGCTGTCCGCCTTCGGCGAGCATCTGATCGGCGAGGAGATCGAAAGGGCCGTGCTCGATGCCGCCTCCAACGCGATCGGCCAGCCCGTGAACGATTTCGCCGTCGGCCCGGTCTTCAACGAGAAGGGCGGCGGCACGCCCGGCGGCCACCTCTATGTGGTGGAGTTCGCGGGCCCGCCGCCGCAGCGGGAAGCACTCCGGGCGTTCGAGCGTCTGCTCGACGAACGCCTCTCCGCGCTCAACCAGGACTACCGGGACCATCGGGCGGGCGGGTTCGGGATGGATCCGCCGAAGGCGGTCGCGGCGCCGGAAGGCACCTTCGCCGCCTGGATGCGCGACCGCGGCAAGCTGGGGGGCCAGCACAAGGTGCCGCGGGTCATGAACGAGCCGGGCCGGATCGAGGAACTGGCCCGCTACGCGCAGGGCGCGGCCGGGGCGGGCGGCGGTACGGCATGAGCGACGGCGGATCGGACAAGGGTCCGGCGCCAAAGGCGATCCTCGGGCGCCTGATGCTGGAGTTCGGCCCCCTGCTGGCATTCTTCGCGGGCTATAAGGCGTTCGGCTTCATGCCTGCCACCGGCATCTTCATGGTGGCGATCGTCTTCTCCATGGGGTTCTCGTGGCTGCGCCGTCGCCGCCTTCCGGTACTGCCCGCCTTCACCGCGGCGGTGGCACTCGCCATGGGCGGGCTGACGCTCGCCTTTCACGAGGAGCTCTTCGTGAAGCTGCGGCCGACCGTCATCAACGGGATCTACGCCCTCGGCCTCATGGGGTCGATGCTGCTCCACAAGCCGCTGCTCCGGCAGGTCTTCCAGGGAACGCTGCGGCTGACGGACGAGGGCTGGCGCGGGCTCACTTGGCGCGCGGCGATCTTTCTCCTTTTGCTGGCGGCCACGAACGAACTCGTCTGGCGCACGCAGCCGACCGACGTCTGGGTCAACTTCAAGGTCTTCGGCATCATCCCGCTGGACGTGCTCTTCGCCCTCTCCCAGTGGCGCTACGTGAAGCGGCACTGGCGAGCCGAGCCGGCCGCAGGACGCGGCACGGTCAGGTCAGGCGCTGCTCGATCCGGTCGACGATAGGCAGGATCCTCTCGCCGAGTGCGATCGCCTTGCCTACCACTCCGTGCAGCGGAATCCGTCGGATCGGCGTCACCGCGACATCCATCGACTCCGCCGACCGACCGCAGATCCGCTCGGCAACAAGCTTGCCGAGGGCGGTGCCGAGCGCCAGTCCTTCGCCGTTGTAGCCGAGCGCCACGTGCAGTCCGCGCTCCGGCTCGTGCAGGTGCGGCAGCGAATCCCGCGTGATCGCCACATGACCGGACCAGCCATACTCCCATTCCACCGCGTCGAGATGACCGAACAGCGCCCGTCCCGTGCGCCGCGCCGCACGGTGCAGCGCCGGGCCGCGCAGGCCGCGCGTGCCGCCAGGCCCTCCAAGGATCAGCCGTCCGCAGGGCGATATCCGGAAGGAGATCAGCGCCCGCCTGCGGTCCGACGCCACGTGCCGCTGCGGCAGGATCGCCGTGCGCATACCCTCAGGGAGTGGCCGGCTCGCGACCTGCGAGGCGCGCAGGGCGACGACGCTGCGATGCAGGCCGGGAATGAGCGAGCCGCTGTACGCGTTCGTCGCCACGACAACTGAAGCGGAGCGCACGTCGCCGCCATCGGTCTCCACGCGCCAGCCGTCGCGGCTGCGGTGCAGCGCACTCGCGGTGGTCCGCAAGCAAAGCCTCGCTCCGAGCGCGGTTGCCGCGCGGGCCAGTCCCCAGGCGTAGTTCAGGGGGTGGATGGAGCCGCCGCGGGCGTCGACGACCCCACCCCGATAGGCGGGCGTACCCAGCAGCACCACCGCCTCGTCCCGGTCGATCACCCGCACGGGCGCGCCGAGATCACGCCACTCCTGCGCCCATCGGCATAACGTTCTCATGCCGCGGGCGGTGGCAGCGGCCTGGACGGCGCCCGCGCGGACGGCGGCGCAGTCGATGTTCCACCTGGCGACGAGATCGAAGACGAGATCGGGGCCGCCGCCGCTCCAGGCCGCCAGCCGCGCGGCGGCCGCCGCGCTCAGGCGTCCTTCCAAGGCGGACGGCGGCGCCTTCAGTCCCGGCAACACCTGACCGCTCGACCGGCCCGTGGCGCCGCCCGCGAGATCGCCCGCCTCGGTTAGGGTCACGCGCTGCCCGCGCTCGGACAGGTGCAGCGCCGCGGATAAGCCCGTGACGCCGCCGCCGACGACGACCGTATCAGCCTCGTCCGCGGAACCGACGGCCGTGCGCGGCGGCGCCTCCCCGGCCGTCGCGGCCCATAGGTTGCCGTTCAGCGGCGGCAGCCTCTCAATGCGAATCGGATCCTCCGAACGCCAGGGCCGCCGATCGTCTGCCCCATGCTGCGGGACTGCCGGAGAATGCCCGATAGGATCGGCAGATCAGATCGAGGCGCTCGCGGTCCGCGGCGAGCGTTTCGACCGCCACCCAGCCGTTCCATATGGCCGCGATGCACCAGTCGGGGTCCCCGAGCCGCGCGCCCGGCAGCCGATAGTGAAATGCGGGCCGGCTGCCGATCTTCTCCTTCGGAAGCCGACGGCGGACCCGCTCCTCGTCGAGGTTCAGGAACAGGGGAAGCATGTCGAGGTCACGGTTGCGGGTCGGATTGGCGTCGATGTAGGCGTCGATCAGCGCATCAGCATCGGGCCAGTAGGCAGGGTCCATGAGCCTGCGGCGGTAGGCTTCCGGATACGGCGCCGCAAAACCCAAGGTGCGCCGCAGACGCTTGGGCTGAAAGCTCTCGCGCAGCCAATCGTCGAGGCCCACGAACGCCTTCATGATCGGGACCACGGTTTCGACATCGCGCTTCGGAACCTCCGGATTCAGGTGAGCGGCGAAGGCGAAGAGCGATCTTTCGAAAGTGCCGCTGGCGCCCGCCTTCCTCAGGACGTCGACGGCCCGCTCGAGCTTCGGAAGGTCGTGCATCGGCAGCGGCGCGGTGACGAATTCCGACGGCACGACATGGCGCGCGGCCTTCCCGACATATTTCGCGGACAGGGCCCGGAGACGCCCCATCCAACCGTCGTTCGGATCCGCCGGGTGGGCATAGCGGGTGTCGAGCTTCACGGTGAAGTCGCCGATCTCGGAGCCCGAGATCCGGACATCGTGGTCGTCCACGCTGCAGGTCCGGCCGCCGAACGCTCCCTGCAGGGCGGACGCAGCGGCACGCGGGGTAATCGAGCCGAATTCCACTTCCACGCCCACGCAACGGGGCGCGCCCTCGTGACCGACGGTCACCGGCGGAAAGCGGAAGCCGGTGCGGTCGGTGATCGCCGACAGCGACATGCGCGTCGCATCGGCTTCGGTTGATCCGGCGGCACGATAGATCATCGCCTGCGAAACCGCAGGCTCGGGCCCGGGTTCCCGTCCAGCCGGGAACTTCGCGCGGAAGTCTCTGTTGCCGAAGTCTGCGGCGCCGGATGCCTTGGAAGCGCACAACCGATCCAGCGGCCGGACCGCCGGCATTCAGTTCCGCTTTAAGCCGCAAGGGAAAGAAGTGGCCCTATCGACATCGTCCAGCCGCGATCGTCCCGATCAAGGGCCCACGATGATCGTCGTCGGCCGCCCCGACCACCACGACAACCCGCGCCGACGGCAGTCGCCCGCCCGCCGGCGCCTAGCCCGGCGGTGGTTTCGCGCGGTCAGCGCCATGGCAGCCGCCCTGTTGCTTACCGGATGCGACGGCCCGCAGAGCGTGTTGGCGCCGTCCAGCGAGGACGCGCGCCTCATGGCGCTGCTCTCGTGGTGGTTCTTCGGTGCGGGCGCGCTGATTCTCGCCGTTACGTTGGGATTGCTGGTCATCGCCCTGAGCCTGGCGTGGCGGGGCGGCCAGTCGCGACCGATCTCCTTCCGCGCATCGATGGTGCTGGTCGTCTCGGGAGGCGTGGTGGCACCGGCGCTCGCCATAGTGGCGGTGACGTACACGGGCGTCATGATCGGCGATGAGACCGAAGGCGCCGACGGTCGAAGCGCAACCGCTCCGACCGTCGAAGTCGACGGGCGCATGTGGTGGTGGGAGTTCCGCTACCTCGACAAGAACGGCGCGGTGATCGCCGTGACGGCCAACGAACTGCATCTGCCGGTGGGAGAGCGGGCGCGGTTGCGTCTGACGTCGGACAATGTGATCCACAGCTTCTGGGTGCCGAACCTGCAGGGCAAAACCGACCTGATCCCGGGCAAGGACAACGTGCTTTACGCACAGCCGGCTGTCTCCGGCGTCTGGCGCGGGCAGTGCGCCGAGTTCTGCGGCATGCAGCACGCTCTCATGGGTTTCGTCGTCGTCGCTCAGCCCCGCCCCGCCTATGAAACATGGCTCGCAGACCAGGCCGCGGATGCTGCGGTGACCAGCGGCCCCGGGCTCGACGCATTCCTGAACAACGGCTGCGGCGTGTGTCACGCGATCCGGGGCACCGCCGCCGATGGCCAGGCCGGTCCCGACCTCACCCATCTCGCCAGCCGGGCGACGCTGGCGGCCGCGACGCTGCCCAACACCCGTGGCAATCTCGGCGGCTGGATAACCAGCACTCACGAGGTCAAGCCCGGCGCCCTGATGCCCGCGATCGCACCCGAACCGGAGGAACTCCAGCACCTTCTCGACTTTCTCGGCGCGCTGAAATGAACGACATCGACCCCGCCCTCGACCTGCGCGCTCGCCGGACCGATCCGATTCACGAGGAGTTGGCGGAGATCGAGCGGACCTGGCTGTCGCCGCCGGGCTTCTTCGGCTGGTTCACCCATGTGAACCACACCAGCATCGGCCTGCGCTTTCTCGTTACCTCGTTCGCGTTCTTCCTGATCGCGGGGCTGCTCGGGCTGGCGATGAGGCTGCAGCTCGTCACGCCACTGAACGATTTTCTCGGCCCGGAGACGTACAATCAGGTGATGACCGTCCATGGGACGGCAATGATGTTCCTGTTCGCGATACCGGCGGTCGAGGGCGTCGCGATCTACTTCGTGCCGTTGATGATCGGCGCCCGGGATCTGGCGTTCCCGCGACTCAGCGCCTTCGGCTACTACATCTATCTCATCGGCGGGACGGTGTTCTTCGCGTCGCTCTTCGTCGGCATGGCGCCCGCCGCCGGATGGTTCAACTACGTCCCGCTCTCCGGTCCTGAATACGCCGAGGGACGGGGAGTGGACATCTGGGTGACGATGATCACCTTCATCGAGGTGTCGGCGCTCACCGCCGCCGTCGAGTTGATCGTCAGCATCTTCAAGCTGCGCGCGCCGGGCATGTCGCTGAACCGGATGCCGATCTTCGTCTGGGCCGCACTGGTCATGGCTTTCATGATCATGTTCGCGATGCCGTCGGTGATCGTCGCCAGCGCCATGCTCACCATGGACCGCCTCGTCGACACGCAGTTCTTCAATCCCGACCTCGGCGGCTCACCGCTCCTCTGGCAGCACCTCTTCTGGTTCTTCGGCCACCCGGAGGTCTACATCATCCTCGTGCCCGCGCTCGGCATCGTCACCACCATCGTGGTCACCTTCACCCAGCGCTCGGTCTTCGGCTACACGGCATTGGTGCTCGCGATCGTCGGCGTGGGCATGGTGAGCTTCGGACTCTGGGTCCATCACATGTACGCGACGGGCCTTCCACTGCTCGGACGCTCGTTCTTTCAGGCGGCCTCGTCGATGATCGCCATCGCGTCGGGCGTGCAGATCTACTGCTGGATCGCGACGATGTGGGGCGCCAGGATCCGCTTCGATACGCCGATGCTGTTCGTTCTCGGCTTCTTCGCGATCTTCGTGACCGGCGGGCTCACGGGGGTGATGGTCGCCTCGGTGCCGTTCGACCGGCAGGTCCATGACACCTATTTCGTCGTCGCGCACTTCCACTACGTGCTGGTGGGTGGAGCGGTCTTCCCGTTGCTGGCAGGGCTCTACTACTGGTTCCCGAAGGTCACCGGCCGGATGCTCCACGAGCGCCTGGGGAAGTGGAGCTGCGGCATCGCGTTCGTCGGCTTCAACCTGACCTTCTTTCCGATGCACCAACTCGGACTGGAGGGGATGCCGCGGCGGATCTACACGTACCTGCCGGGCCTCGGCTGGGACTTCCTGAACCAGCTCGCCACCGTCGGTGCCTTCGTCCTGGCCGCCGGCTTCGCGCTGACCTTCTGGAACGTGTTCCGCAGCCTTCGGGCGGGCGACGCGGCGCCGGCGAACCCGTGGCACGCGCCGACGCTTGAGTGGGCGACGACCTCACCGCCGCTCAACTGCAATTTCGCCGAGCAGATCGTCGTGCGCAGCGACCAGCCGATATGGGACTGGGAGCGCACCGGCAGGCGCGCCGTGGTCGGGGGAATGCGCATCGACCGTCGCGAGACGATCGTGACGACCCTGTTGGATGCGCGGCCGCAGTCCGTGCAGATCCTCCCCACCCCGACGCCGTGGCCATTCTATTCCGCCGTTGTCCTGTCGGTCTGTTTCTTCGGTCTGATCTTCAGCCCGTGGTTCTACGTCGCCGGGATATTCGGCGCGTTCGCCACGTTCGTGTTCTGGTTCCTGCCGCGCAGGCGAAGCGAGGTGATTTGACCGACGCCGCCATCGAAACCGAGATCGCTGTCGACGCGTCCGGGCTGCCGCGCCTGACGCCACATACGCATCCGCTCTGGTGGGGCGTCCTGGGCGCCGTGGCGATCGAGGCCGCCGTCGTAGCCAATCTGCTCACGAGCTACTTCTACCTCATGTCGCAGAGCGAGACCTGGCCGCCGGCCGGGATCAAACCGCCGGATCCTTTCTGGGCGACAGTGGTTCTCTGCGTATTGCCGCTCAGCAGCGTGACCATGTGGTGGGCCGGACGCGGCAGTGACGCCGACCGGAAGACGCAGCTGGCCATGGGCGTGACGGCGAGCGTGGCGCTGGCGAGCCTCGCGCTCGTCTTCCGCTGGCTCCAGTTCGCCGCCTTCGGGGTGCGGTGGGACGAGCATGCCTACGGCTCGATCCTCTGGGCGATCACCGGCTTCCACTTCACCCATGTGGTCTCGGCGATCCTCGGAACCGCAGTCGTCGCCGTACTGGCCTGGATGGACTACTTCACCTCGGAACGACAGCTCGGCGTCGTCGTGGACACGCTCTACTGGTATTTCGTCGCCGCCGTGTTCCTGCCCATCTACCTGGTGCTCTATTGGGCGCCGCGCTGGTTGTGAGAGTCGGGAATGTCCGAGCGCACCCATGAGCGGTCATGTGAGGAGAGAGCAGACGACCTGATACTGGCACGCCAGGAAGGCAGGGAGGCACTCACGCCATGGGTCGGCTGGGTGCTGGCACCGGCTGCGTGGGCGCTGCACCAAGGGATCGGCTATGCGATGGTCACATGGCTCTGCCGCATCGACCGGATTTGGCCCTATCACGCGCTGACCGTCTTCTGCCTGGGGATCTGTAGCCTCGGCGCCCTGGCCTCGCTCCACGCGCTGCGCCGCTCGCGACGGATTCGGCCCGAACGCAGCCGACAGCGCATGCGGATGATGGCGCTCATCGGTCTCATGTTCTGCGCCGCAGCCCTGGGCGGGATCACCGTCGAGTATGTCGGATCGTTCGCGATCGAGGTCTGTGCCGGTGTCTGATCTCCGCCTCATCGTTCCGCTTCTCGTGCTGCTGTCGGCGGGGCCCGCCTCGGCGCATACGGCGCACGATGCCGGCTGGACCGCAGACCCGCTCGTGCTGCTCGCCATGGCCGCAGCGGGATCGGCCTATACGCTCGGGCTCCTCCGCCTGTGGCGACGGGCGGGGCCGGGGCGCGGCTTGCACGGGCTCCGCGTCACCCTGTTCGCTTTGGGGTATCTGCTCGCCGGAGGGCTTCTGCTCTCGCCGCTCGATACCTGGGCGGAGCGGCTGCTCTCGGCGCACATGATCCAGCATTTCGGCCTGATGCTCGTCGCGGCGCCACTGATGGTCCTGGGGCGGCCGGGACTGGCGTTCCTGTGGGCGGTGCCGGCTTCGCGCCGCGCTGCGCTCGGGCGTCTCGCCGGCGGTGCGGCGGGCCGGGCTTGGCGCGCGGCGACACATCCACTGGGTGCCTGGATGATCTATCTGGTCGCGCTCTGGATCTGGCACATGCCGGCGCTCCACCTATGGGCACTGCGCAGCGATGCCGTGCATGCAGCGCAGCACGCGAGCTTTCTCGGCGCGGCCCTGCTGCTCTGGACCGCCGTTCTGGAACGACCGCGGGCTGAGGGACGTGCCGGCGCTTTCTTCGCGGTGTTCGCGACGGCGGTTCACTCCTGCGCGCTGGCGGCGCTGCTGACGACGGCGCGGACCCTCTGGTATCCCGCCTATGCCGCCGGAGCGGGCGGGTGGGGCCTCACGCCGCTGCAGGACCAGCAGCTCGGCGGGCTGATCATGTGGGTCCCCTGCTGCGCCATCCTTCTGGGCGCAGCCGTCGCCGTCTTCGCCGGATTGCTGCGCGACGCGGAACTGCGCGCCGAGAGGTTCCCTCCGTGAAGCCGCTTCTGGTGTTGCTTGCGCTGGGCGTGCTTCTCGGCTGCGAGTTCGGCGGGAAAGACCGAGACGCGGCCCGCACTCTCCTGGCGCAGCACGGGTGCGGCACCTGTCACGTCATTCCCGGCACGCCCGGCGCGAATGGGCGCACCGGCCCGCCGCTGACCGCGATGGCGCGCCAAGCCTATGTGGCGGGGGTGCTGCCCAACACGCGGGAGGCGCTGGCACGGTTCATCGCCGACCCGCAGGCGGTTGATCCCAGGTCCGCCATGCCCGATGTCGGGATCACGCCGGACGAGGCCCGCCTTCTGGCCGACTATCTCTATGCCGTAGGGAGCGGGTCGTGAGGCGCGCCGTCCGGTTGACCCTCTTCGGACTGAGCGCTGTCGTCACCGCCGGTATCGCGGCGTTCGTGTTCGGCGAATTCTACAATCTCACCGCCATCCGCCAGCATCCGCTCTGGGTGTTCCGGGCGATCGCGGTCGGCCGCGACACGGTCGTGGCGCTGGACGCGCGCGATGTGGAGGTCCCCGCCGACTTCGCGCCGAGCGCCGACCCGCAGGGTGTCGCGCTCTACCGCAAGCATTGTGCCCAGTGTCACGGCGCACCCGGGGTCGCGCCGGCGGAGTTCGCTCTCGGCATGATGCCGGTGCCGTCGAACCTGGTCGCCGCGGCGCGCAACCGGCCGCCCCGGGAGATCTACTGGTTCATCCGCTTCGGCCTGAAGATGAGCGGCATGCCGGCCTGGGAGATGCGCATGAGCGATGCCGACATGTGGCGCCTGACCGCGCTGGTCGAGGCGCTGCCGAGCCTGTCGCCGCCGGACTACGCGGCGCTCGCGGCCGAGGTCCCTGACCGGACGGATGCCCTGGTGTCGGTGCAGTCGGAGGCGGCCGAGACGGCGACGGGCACGGCGATCGGCGACCCCGAACGCGGTCGCATCGCCATGCAGGTGCATGCCTGTCTGCAGTGTCACATGATACCCGGACTGGTCGGGAAGCCCGACCTGCATGTCGGGCCATCCTTGGGCGAGGCGGGACGCCGTCGGTACATCGCAGGGGTGCTGCGGAATACGCCCGAAAACATGGTGCGCTGGATCATGGACCCTCAGGCGGTCGACCCGCTGAGCGCCATGCCCGACCTCGGAGTCCCCGAAGCCCTGGCGCGCGACATGACCGCGTACCTCTACACGATCTCCGGAAGACTGCCGCCCGGGCGATCGGGGACGCCGTAGCAATCCGGGGGTTCTCGAGCGGATGTGCTCATGGCCGGGGAACCGGTCGCACGTTTCCGTTTTCTAGACATCGGCGTGCGTCGACAGCCGACGCGCCAGGACGGAACAACAGGGGTCTAAAGACTTCTTCGGGCAGCGGCAGTCGCCGGAAGTCGCGTTGGGCCACGGAGGTCGGGTCATGACCCAGTGAGGTGGCCGCGCATGCTGGGGACGCTCGCATCATTGTCGGCCTGCGCCGTCGGGCCAGACTTCGAGCGCCCCGATCCGCAAGCCCCTGCCGGCTACGTCGCGGGGAATCCGGTTCGCAAGACGGTGTCGCTGCCGGCAGCAGGGGGCGGCGAACAGGTCCTGCTGTACGGACACGGGCCGCCGGCGGCGTGGTGGCGGTTGTTCGACTCCGCCGCGCTGGATGGTCTCGTGGCACAGGCGGTTTCACAGAACCTGGATCTGGCCGCAGCACAGGCACGTCTGCGCCGAGCCGAGGCTTTGCTCCGAGCCGACACCGGACTGCGCTATCCGACGATCGGCATCGAGGGCGACGCTTCGCGGCAAAGGCCGCTATCCGCCGGCAGCGCGTCGGGCGGCAGTGCGGTGAGCGGCGGCGCTTCGGGGAGCGGCGCCCCGGGTGGTGGCAGCGGCGGCAGCGCCTACAACGTCTACACCGCCTCCGGCGTCGTGAGCTACAATCTCGACCTGTTCGGGCGGGAAGACCGCCTGATCGAAGCCCAGGCCGCCCGGACGCAGCAGCAGCGCTTCGAGGTGCAGGCCGCCTATCTCTCGCTCATCGGCAACGTCGTCAGCACCACGCTCGCCGGGGCGGCGCTGCGTGCGGAGATCGCACTGCGGCAGGAATTGATCGCGGCGCAGGACCGGCGGCTCCGCTTCATCGACGTGCAGGTGGCGGAGGGTTATGTCGCGCGCGCGGACTTGGTGACGGCGCGTGCCGATCTGGCGGCGGTCCGGGCGCCGCTACCCGTCCTCGCACAGCGGCTCGCCGAGAACGAACATCGCCTGGCACTGCTCGTGGGCCGCGCACCTGGCGGCTGGGCTCCCCCGCCCGTGCGGTTCGAGGACCTCGAACTGCCGCGGCGGTTGCCCGTCACCCTGCCCTCGACGCTCGCGCGGCAGCGGCCTGACATCCTGGCGGCGGAAAGCGCCCTGCATGCGGCGAGCGCCGAGATCGGGGTCGCGACGGCCGATCTGTATCCGCAGATCACGCTGAGCGCGTCCTACGGCGTCGGCGGCGTCGATCTACCCAACCTGCCGGCCTCGCTCGACCCAATCTGGACGCTCGGTGCGGGTCTGGCGGCGCCGATCTTCCAGGGCGGCCAGCTCCGCGCCTTACGAGATGCCGCCGTGATGGCCTTCGAAGCGGCGCTGGCGGAGTACCGACAGACCGTGCTCGACGCGTTCGTGGAAGTGGCGGACGCGCTGCGCGCGATCGAGCACGATGCACGCGCGCTGCGGGCGCAGCACGAGGCGGTCGAAGCGGCGCAGGAGAGCCTCGATCTCGCCGAGTTCCGGTTCGAGGCCGGCGTCGTCGACTATGTCGACGTCCTGATCGCACGGCAGCAGTACCAGGAAGCGTCGATCGCCTACGTCAACGCCCTCGGGCGCCGCTACCAGGACACTGCGGCGCTCTTCGCAGCACTGGGCGGGGCGGTGCCGCAGGAAGCGGCCGCGCTGCATACCGCCGCGGTGCGTCCTACGACGCCAACATCCTGGTCGACCGTCCGATGAGGGGGGACGATGCCCGCTCCGCATCCGCCCATGCAGACGGCGGGGATGCGCAGGACAAGAACGCTCGCACCACGGAGAAGCGCAGCGTAACGCACCCTCCGCGACGCATCCTCAGGTTGATCGTCGCGCTGGCTGTCGTAGCTGGAGGCGCCTATCTCGCCTACCGCGCCATTTGGTCGGAGCAGGGTGGGGAGCAGAAGCAATCGCGGCCGCCGATCACCGTGGCCGCAGCCAGGGCCGCGAGCGAGACTTGGCGGACGCGGCTCACATCCGTCGGGTCACTGCAGGCCGTGAACGGCGTCGACGTCACGACGGAGGTCGCTGGCATCGTCAGCGAGATCAGCTTCGAGTCGGGCCAGAGCGTGAGCCGCGGCGACCTCCTCGCGCAGCTGATCGCCGAGACCGATCGAGCACAACTCGCCAGCCTGCAGGCGCAGCTTCAGCAGGCGCGCTCCGATCTCGCCCGCAACCGTCGGCTCGTCGGCCGCGGTGCCATCGCCCGAAGAGAAGTGGAGCAGGCGGAGACCAGCGTCGAGAGCCTGCGCGCGCAGACACGCGAGCGGCAGGAGGCCATCGGGAAGAAGCGGATCGAGGCGCCCTTCGACGGCGAACTCGGGATACGGCGCGTGAATCTCGGACAGTATCTGTCGCCGGGCCAGGCCGTCGTCACGCTACAGTCGATCGCCCCCATCCACGTGAACTTCACGCTGCCGGAGCAGCACTACGGCCGGACCGATGCCGGCATACCCCTCGAAGTACGCGTGGACGCCTACCCCGACCGGGTCTTCGAAGGACGGATCAACGCGACCAGCCCGGACGTCGATGCGAGGCCCGGAACTTCTCAATCCAGGGATTTCTGCCGAACCGTGATCGCCTGCTGCGGCCCGGCATGTTCGCCGAGATCGCGATCGTGCTGCCCGACCGCCACGAGGTCGTCACCCTCCCCGCCACCGCGATCAGCTACAACCCCTATGGCGATGCCGTCTATCTGGTCGCCGAAGCGTCGGCCGAGGATGCCGGCGCTGCCCGATCCAAGGAGCGGGGCCAACGGAAGGACGGCAGCGACGGCGGCATCTTCGCCTGGCTTTCCGGCCTCTTCGGCGGGGACGACGACGCCTCGGCGCCAGGGGAAGAGGACGCGTCACGCCAGGCTCGGGACGGGCCGCCGAAGATCGCCAAGCGTGTCTTCGTCGAACTGGGCGAGCGCCGGGACACCAAGGTCGCCGTCGCCAACGGCGTCGAGGTGGGCGATCTGGTCGTCACCGCGGGCCAGCTGAAACTGGACGATGGCGCGCCGATCGTCGTCTCCGATGACGATGTGCTCGAAATGGCCCCGGCCAAACCGGCCGGTCCCTGACGCATGGGCGCCTTCACCGATCTCTTCGTCAAACGGCCCGTGCTGGCGACGGTCGTCAGTCTCGTCATCCTGATGCTCGGCCTGCGCTCGATCCAGTCCCTGGAGATCCGCCAGTATCCTCAGACGAGCTCGACGATCATCACGATCGCGACACCCTGTCCCGGGGCGGATTCCGAGCTCGTTCGCGGCTTCATCACGGTGCCTCTCGAACAGGCGATCGCGAGCGCCGACGGCATCGACTACCTGGAGTCCACGAGCATTCAGGGAACGAGCAGCATCCAGGCGCATCTGGAGCTCAACTTCGACCCGAACGCCGCCGTCGCCCAGATCATCACGAAGATCAATCAGGTCAGGAACCAGCTGCCGCCGGAGAGCGAGAACCCGGTGGTGACCGTGCGGACCAGCGAGAGTTCCGCCTCGATGTATCTCGCGTTCCGCAGCGGACCGCTGGAGCGCAACCAGCTGACCGACTATCTGTCGCGTGCGGTCCGGCCGCGGCTGGAGAGCGTGGCCGGGGTTCAGCAGGCGAACATCCTCGGCGAGCAGGTGCTCGCCATGCGGATCTGGCTCGATCCGAGGCGGATGGCGGCGCTGAACGTCACGGCCGCCGAGGTGCGCGCGGCGCTGGCGGCGAACAACTACCTGGCGGCAGTCGGCAACACGAAGGGCACGACGCTTTCCGTCGACCTCAACGCGAACACGAGCCTCACCTCCGCGCAGGAGTTCGAGCAACTCGTGGTGCGGGAATCCGGCCCGAGCCTGATCCGGCTCAGCGACGTCGCGGATGTCAGGCTCGGCGCCGAATCCTACGACACGTCCGTGTTCTTCGACGGCCGGCCCGCCGTCTTCATGTCGATCGACGTGGTTCCGACCGCCAATCCCCTCTCGGTCATCGCCGCGGTCCGAGACGTCCTGCCCGAGATATTCGACCGCCTGCCGCAGGGGGTCGAGGGGCTGATCGTCCACGACAATACCGTATTCATCCGCAGTTCCATCCGCGAGGTTCTCACCTCGCTGGCCGAAGCGCTGCTGATCGTCACGGTGGTGATCTATCTCTTTCTCGGGTCGCTTCGCGCCGCCTTCGTTCCTGCGGTGACGATGCCGCTGTCGCTGGTCGGCGGCGTGTTCCTGATGCTGATGTTCGGGTTCTCGATCAACCTGCTGACGCTTCTGGCACTGGTTCTCGCCATCGGGACCGTCGTGGATGACGCCATCGTGATCGTCGAGAACGCCTCGCGACACGTCGAGGCGGGCGATGCGCCGATGGATGCCGCCCTGATGACTGGCCGCGAGCTCGCAAGCTCGATCATCGCGATGAACATCGTCGTGGTCGCGGTGTTCGCACCGGTGGCATTCATGGGCGGACTGACCGGAAGCCTGTTCACCGAATTCGCGTTCACGGTCGCGGGTGCCACGGTGATCTCCGGCGTCGTCGCCCTGACGCTGTCGCCGATGATGTGCTCGAAGCTGCTGCACCAGGACCGGCAGAAGGGCCGGCTGGCGCGATGGATCGACAGGGGCTTCCGGTGGCTGTCGGACGGCTACGGCCGGGTCCTCGACCGCGCTCTCGATCTGCGCTGGCTCGTCGTCGGCATCGGAGCCCTCGTGCTGGTCAGCTGCTATCTCTATGCGGCGGCGGAGAGCGAGCTGGCGCCGACCGAGGACCAGGGCTTCATCATCGCGAGCGCCACGGGCGACCCGAACATCTCCAGCGATCAGATGGCGCGCTGGACGGGCCAGATCGGCGACGCCATGCAGAGCATCGACGCAACCGAGCACGCCTTCGTCATCAACGGCGCCGGCGGCGGCGGGTCGGTCGGCTCGGCCAACAGCGCCTTCGCCGGACTGTCGATGAAGACCTGGGAGGACCGCGAACGCACACAGATGGAGGTCCTGCCCGAACTGCAGCGCAAGATCTCGGGTATCGCCGGCCTCCAGACCGTCGCCTTCGCACCGCCGGCGCTTCCCGGGGCGGGCCAGGGGACGCCGGTACAGATGGTGATCGGTGCGATCGACGAGCCGCGGGCGATCTACGAGACCGTTCGGATCATACTGGAGCGCGCCCGGCGCTCCGGCATGTTCGCCTACATCGAATCCGACCTGAAGTTCGACCAGCTGCAGGTCGAGATTGCCGTCGACCGCGCCAAGGCGGCCGACCTGGGGATCGACATGCAGCAGCTCGGCGCCGACCTGGCGACGATGCTCAGCGCCGGCTACGTCAATTTCTTCAGCACCGAGGGGCGCAGCTACAGGGTGATCGCACAGGTCGACCGGCTGCACCGACTGACGCCCGAGCAGGTGACGAACTATCGGATCCGCACGCGATCGGGCCAGCTCGTTCCGGCCTCGACGATCATCGACCTGGAACCGACGGTGGCGCCCCGCCAGCTCATCCGCTTCAACCAGCTCAACGCCGCCACCCTCTCCGGCGTACCGGCACCGGACGTGCCGTTGGGCGAAGCGCTCGCCTTCCTGCGCGACACGGCCGAGGAGGCGCTGCCGGGCAACTACATCCTCGACTGGGCCGGACAGTCCCGTCAGTTCGTGCAGGAGAGCACTGCCCTCTATACGGCCTTCGCGCTCGCGGTCGTCCTGATCTACCTCGTGCTCGCGGCCCAGTATGAGAGCTTCCGCGACCCCGCGATCATGCTGGTCACCGTACCGATGTCGCTGGCCGGCGCGTTCCTGTTCATGGCGCTCGGGGTGGTCACCGACAACATCTACGCGCAGGTCGGACTGCTGGCGCTCGTGGGCTCGATCATCCGGCACGGCATCCTGCTGGTCGAGTTCGGCAACGATATGCAGGAACAGGAAGGTCTGGATCGGCGGCGCGCCATCGAGAAGGCGGCCGCCGTGCGGTTGCGGGCCATCCTCATGACCAGCATCGCCACGCTGGCCGGCATGGTTCCGCTGCTGCTGGCGTCGGGCCCGGGCGCGGAAAGTCGCTTCACGATCAGCCTCGTGCTCGGCGCCGGAATGGGGGTCGGCACGGTCTTCACCTTGTTCGTCGTGCCGGCGATGTACTCGCTGGTCGCGCGGGAACGCAACGGTGCACCGGCACGCGAGGCCGCAGGACAGGGCGCGTGACGCGGGACGATCTGCGTCGGCCCGCGGTGAAGAGGAAACCGGTGGATGAGCCGGGGGCGCAGGACTGGCGGCATCGCTCGGCACCGCCCCGCGCTACGCCGTCTCCGCAGCTGGCTGGGCCCCCTGCCCCCAGTTCATCTCCAGGCCGCCGTCGATGGTGAAACTCTGCCCGGTGACGTAGTCGGCGTCATCCGAGGCGAGATAGAGTGCGAGCCGCGCGACCTCCCACGGCTCGCCGGGACGCTTCCAGGGGATGTTGGGCAGTTCCCGCGCCATTGTGTCGGGATCCTCCGTCCGGACCTCCGTCATTGGCGTGCGGATGAGGCCCGGCGCGACGGCGTTGACGTTGATGCGCAGGGGCGCGACTTCGAGCGCGAGAGACCGGGTGAAGGTTAGCAGCCCCGTCTTTCGCCGCGCCGTAAGCGGCGTTCCGGGCGCTGGGTATGGCCTCGTGTACGGACGTCACGTTGACGATCTTGCCGCCGCCTCCGGCCGCTTTCCGACGTCGGACGAATGCGCGACAGCAGAAGAACGGCCCATAGAGGTCGGTCTTCACCACACGGTCGAATTCATCGGTCGTCGTCTCCGCGACGTCGCTGCCGCCGCGCCGACGCCCGCCTTGTTCACCAGGATGTAAGGCACGCCCAGCGTCTGCTGGACCGCCCCGAACACCTGTTCGACGTCGGCCGCCGAACATACGTTCAGCCGGCACACCTGTGCGCGACGCCCAGCCGCCTCGACGATGCGCCGCGTCACCTGCGCCCCCGCCTGGTCGCTGTGATGGGTGACGGCCACATCGGCGCCTTCGGCGGCGAACGCCTCGGCCATCGCCCGCCCCATACCGGAGTCCGACCCGGTAATAAGCGCGACCCTCCCTTCCAGCTTCGTCATGATGCCCTTTCTCCAGCGCCTCGGTTCGGGATGCGACGTCGACTCAACCGGTCCCAGGGCCGGGAGTTCACACCGGCCGACAGTGTCGGCGCAGCCGTCTCAGGTCTGCTCTCGGCATGGAACCCCTCTTTCCCAATTCGGTTGTGCGCAGTGAGCGGCCGCACGGACGGCGGCCGACATTTCAGCAAGGGCTGTTTCGATGGCGGAGCCGTACCTCTTCCTGCAGAAGGACTTCGATCGCCTGAACCGGCGGATCGGAGACGTTGCCGATCAAATCACCGAAGTCGGCGCCGACATGGCCGACTGGGCGGCCCAGGGTGCCGAGACTTGGCACGACAATTTCGGCTATGAGGAGGGAGTGCGACAGGAGGACATGCTGGCGCGTCGCGGCGAGGATTTCGAGGCGGTGCGCGAGCGAGCGGAGATCGTGACCACCGCAAGCCACGACCGGGTCTTGGTCGGGTCGCGCGTCATCCTGGAGAATGACGACGGCGAACGCCGGACCCTGATCGTCAGCAGCTATTGGGTGCTGGATCGCCGAACGCCGGAAGAGATTTCGTACGCCGCTCCTCTGATCGCCCCCTTCATGGGTGCCGGCACGGGAGAACAGCGCTCCGTATCCGTTCCCGAGGGCGAGCAGATCTGGCGCGTCGCGGCGATCGAGGCAGTCGATCTCGTGAGGTTGCAGACCGCAGGCATGGACTGACCACGGCGCCGAGCGACCGGCGCACCCGACGCGAATGGAGACGACCATGGCGGCGAACTCCGGAGAGACGGCGCGAGAAGCGGGTGATTTCCGCTGCGCCAAGTGCCATCGGCAGACGCACGTCACCAAGGGCCACACCATTCCGCCCTGCCCGCACTGCGGCAACGAGACCTTCGACACCCGGTACCACGAGCCCGGCAACAAATCCTCCTGATCCCGCCGCACCGCAGCAAGCGCACGATGACCGACCCAGCCGGCTCCAGACGTAAAAGGGTCGGCAGGCAATTGCCCCTCCCAGGGTCAGGATCCGGACGTGCTGCGCGCGTTCCCGGAAGTACCGAGAGAGCCCTTCGTTCAGCCCGGCCAGGAGGCGGTGGCCCACAACGACACCCTGCGCGCGCCAGGCAGCCGAGCGCTGAAAGACCAATTGGCTCCATCCCGGCTCAAACGATTCATCGGGCCCGCCGGGCGGCATGGGCGTGGTAACTCGACAGGGCGATCGCCAGCACCCTGCAGATCGGCTCGACCCCGTGGACAGCGCGCGGTGCGCGTCGATGAAGGCAATCATTTCTTGAACGGGCGGTCGCGCTCCGCCTGGGGAAAATGCGCCGACGCCTTGCGAAGGATCTCATTCCCATAGCGCAGTTCCCGGTTCTCGCGCTCCAGCGCCTAGATCCGCTCCTGTTCGTCTCCGTCGTCGGCCCCGGCCGCTTGCCCTGGTCACCTTCGGTCTGCCGGACCCAGTTCCGCAGCGTCTCCGGATTGCAGCCGATCTTCGCCGCGATCGAACTGATCGCCGCCCATTGCGAGGCGTGTTCACCATCGTGCTCAAACACCATCCGGACCGCGCGCTCGCGGACATCAGGGGCGAATTTGGGTGATGCTTGCTTCGTCATATTGACCCCAGCATCTGAAGAGACGGGGCCTCCAGGAATCCCGGTGCGGTTCACCCTCCTGATCGCCGTCCTGCTGCTGTTCGTGGTCCTGGGGTTGGCAGCGGGGGTATGGCAGCTCGGGGGTGACGCAATCGGCGGGGCCGGCGCCGGGCAGTCTTTTCGGGCTGCACACGGGCAACCTCGCCTCACCCTCGGTCGGCGGATGCCCTTCCCTGGCCGCTCCCGCAAGCGAGAGGCGCTTATTGTGCATCTGGAACATTTCGTTCCGGACGTCACGGCTCGCGCTGACCCGATGCAGGCTCCAGATCGGACGACGTTAGGCGCGCATGCCTCTGCACCAGAACGGGCGGCCTACCCATGGGCGCCGCGCCGCAGAAGGGCGCGCTTGAGGCCGAACACGACGAGGCAGGCCACCAGCACGGCGGCGGCGTCGACGCCCCATCGCGCGAGGCCCCGCAGGGCCAGCGCGAATTCTCCCGCGGCAATGCCCGCCCCAAAGATCGCCATGCCCGGAATGAGGGCGAGCGCAATCATGACCCCGGTCGCGAATACGGTCTGGTGGGAATTCACAACGATCGATCCGGCGAGGCCGGCTGCAACCGCCACGATGACCGACGTAAGGTTGAAACTCGTCCAGTATTGAACCCAGGTGCCATCGAACATAGCGTTCAACTCGAGGGCGGGGTCGGCCCATGCTGCCGCTGCCGCCCCGGCCGAACCGCCGACGGCGACGGCGAAATATCCCGCCAGAACGCCCGCGGCGCCCCGCCTCGCGGTGTCCGGAAGCCCGCTCGCCAAGCCGAGGCAAACCCGTACCAGCGGTTCGAAACCCGGAGCGATCAGCATTGCACCCGCCACAATGTGCAGCGTGTCTACGAAGAGGCCGGCCCCCGCGACCATCCCCGCCAGGAACATGAGAGCCAGGAAGTTGTGCGAAGGATTGGCATCCCGCCGCAGCAGCGTGTCCATCTCTTCCCAGCTCGCTTCGCTGGTGTCGCCGTCGAGCTTGCTTCGCCGGACGCCCGAAACCAATCCCACCGGCTCGTCGATCGCGATGGCGCCATCCTCGGCGAGCCCCATATCGGCAACGATCCGCACCACCGAACAAGACGCATCGTTCGTGCCGCGAACCGTGACGAGATCACCCGGCGGCATTCGAGATGCTTCAAGGTGAAGCAGGATACCGACCACTCCCTCGACCTCCCGCAGGCGATCCAGAAGCACCTCGCGGCGGCCCGACGGAACGGTGATATGGATCGTGCGCGGCATCGCAGCCCCTCGACCTGGCCTGAAAGCTCTAACAATCGCGCCGTCTGCGCCCGACGGGCGCCTGACACGCGCGTTCGCCGACAGGGTCCGCCCGCGGAGCCATCGGAACGCCGCGACATTGCCGGCCTCTCCCGACAAGAGACGCCCCCGGAGGTGAAGCGACTGCGCTCTACCAGCCCCCGAAACCGGGATGGCCAACACCAGCCCCCAGCAATCGCTATCGTCTCACGCCCCGAACCGAGCCAACGCAGAAAGGGTTCCGTCGGATGCGCCAATCCGCGCCGGACGACACAGTCGCTGCCGTGATTGCCGTGCGAATGGCGAGCGATGGAGGGCCAAAGGAGCAGCACGATGCAGCCGACCTTCCCGCAGCGGCGGAAGGCCTCGCTCGCTCAAAGGCGTTCGGAAGACGCCAGATCGGCTTCCATCTGGGCGGTCAAGGCCTGATAGAGCGCCGGCGATGTGCTGAACACGCCGCTTTCCAGATTCAGCTTCGCGCTGAACAGATCCAGATTGAAGCTGCTGATCGATGACCAGTCGTCGTCGACGAGCGCGACTTTGGCGTGAAGCATGCCGCGCATGTAGCCACGCATCTCCACGCCCCGGCGCTGGAGCGCATGAGCGAAGCGCCGTCCCACGACATCGAGGACCCTGTGATCGCTCCGCGCGGGCATCAGGATCTGCACCTTCACGCCGCGCTCGGCAGCCGCGGTCATCGCGCGCCAGAGACGGCCGTCGGGGATGAGGTAAGGCGTCGTCAGCGAGACCGAGCGCTCGGCCCGCGCGATCTTCTCCGGCAACATCTCGCTGAGACCGCGCTGCGACCCTGCCGAGGGTCCGCTGACGGCAAACGACCAGCCCCTCCCGGGCGACGCGCCCTCGTCGAGGGCCGGCAGGGCTTCGGCCGCTTGATGAGTCGCATGCCGCCAAGCCCCGTTGAACGCCGACGCTATCGCCGGTGGGAGCGGTCCGCCGACCAGGATCATCGTGTCGCGCCAGTTCGACATCCGGTCTTCGTAACAGGATCCGCCCACCATGACGTGGGAGCCATCGCATATCAGGGTCTTCCGGTGCATCCGGTGCGCCCTCGCCACCGGCCTGCAGAGAATCTCGGAGACGCCGTTGAACATCGCGATGCCGCCCCCGCTGCGGGTGAGCGCGCGCCCGCCGTCGCTCCGAGGCAGGCCGCGACTTCCGAGCCCGTCGGCAAGGAGCCTGACCGCGACCCCCTCGCGCGCCTTGCGGGCGAGCAGATCGAGGAGCTGACGGCCCACCCCCCGCGTTCCGAAAATGTACTGCTCCAGATCGATGCTGTGCTTCGCCGCGTCGCATTGCTCAAAGACGGCTCGCCAAATGGCTTCGTTGTCCTGGAACAGCGCCCACGAAGGCTCCGCACATTGCCACTGCGACCGATCCGCTCCGGTGTCTGCACTCTGGGACATCCGGAGCGAACGCGCCAACGGCGGCAAAGTTCAGGCGCGAAAGCCGGCTCGGAAGCCGTTTCAGAGTGAGCGCTGCGTGAGCCGGAACCCTGCTGACCGGGAACAGCAACTGCCGAGCTTTGTTGAGAAGCAAATCACGCACGGGAGAACCGCATGGCCGGCAGGAGAGCGTTCGGGAACGGCGAGCCAGCGATCCGCGAGAGCCGCGACAGCATCAGCGACGTTTGGGGCCTCCGGACCGGCTTCCAAGGGGACGGTAACTGGCCGGTCAGGGTCGACGAGGCCCTGACCGCCGAGCCGGAGCATTGGGTGCAGTCGGCCTGCGTGCTCTGCTCGAACGGCTGCGCCCTCGACATCGGCGTGCGGAACGGGCGGATCGTGGGAGTGCGGGGGCGAGAAGTCGACCGGGTCAACCGCGGACGGCTGGGCCCCAAGGGTCTGCATGGCTGGCGCGCCATGGAGCATCCCAACCGCCTGACCAAGCCGCTCATCCGGGACGGAACGGGCTTCCGGGAGGCGGAATGGGACGAGGCGATGAACCTGATCGTCCGGAAGTCGCGCGATCTCCTCGACCGATACTCTGGCTCTTCCATCGGCTTCTACACCTCCGGCCAGCTTATGCTCGAGGAGTATTACACGCTTGGAGTCATCGGAAAGGCCGGCCTCGGCACGCCGCACATGGACGGCAATACCCGGCTCTGCACCGCTACAGCGGCAGCGGCACTCAAGGAAACCTTCGGGTCGGACGGGCAGCCCGGCAGCTACGAGGACATCGATACGACAGCCTGCCTCCTTCACGTCGGGCACAATGTGGCCGAGACGGACACTGTCCTCTGGATGAAGATCCTGGACCGGCGCAGCGGGCCGGAGCCGCCGCGGATGATCGTGATCGACACCCGCCGCACCCCCACTGCCGCCGAAGCCGACATCCACCTCGCCCCACAGCCGGGCACGAACGTCGCCGTCCTGAACGGCCTGCTGAACCTGATCATCGAAGGCGGAGGCGTCGACGAGGGATTTGTCGCCGCCCACACGGTCGACTTCGGGAAGCTGTGCGAGACGGTTTCGAGGTATCCGCCCGAGCGTGTCGAGGAACTGTCGGGAGTGCCCGCCGTCCGGCTGCGCGACGCCGGCAGGCTGCTGAGCGAAGCGAAGAGTTTGGTATCGACGGTGCTCCAGGGCGTGTATCAGTCGATGCAGGCGACTGCAGCCGCGGTTCAGGTGAACAACATCAACCTGATCCGGGGCATGATCGGCCGGGCGGGTTGCGGCGTCCTCCAGATGAACGGGCAGCCGACAGCGCAGAATACGCGCGAGTGCGGCGCCGACGGCGACCTGCCGGCCTTCCGCAACTGGGACAACCCCGAGCACGTCGAAGAACTCGCGCAGCTCTGGAACGTGGAGGTGGATTCGATCCCGCACTGGGCGCCGCCGACTCACGCGGCCGAGATCTTCCACCTCGCGGAGCAGGGTTCCATCAGGATGCTCTGGATCCAGGCGACGAACCCGGCGGTCTCGTTTCCCGACCTGGGGCGCGTTCGTTCGATCCTGTCGAGTCCAAACGTGTTCGTGATCGTGCAGGACATCTTCCCGACCGAGACCACCGAACTCGCCGACATCGTCCTGCCCGCTGCCGGCTGGGGCGAGAAAACCGGCACTTTCACCAACGTCGACCGCACGGTTCATATAAGCCACAAGGCCGTAGAACCGCCGGGCGAGGCGCGCTCAGATCTCGACATCTTCCTCGACTACGCGCGGCGCATGGACTTCCGCGACAAGGACGGCGCGCAGCTCGTCAAATGGCACGACCCCGAAGGCGCATTCGAAGCGTGGAAGGACTGCACGCGCGGGCGTCTGTGCGACTACACCGGCCTCTCCTACGCGAAGCTCACCGGCGGCTCCGGCATCCCGTGGCCGTGTAATGAGCAAAACCCGGAAGGCACGAAACGCCTCTACGAGCACCACCAGTTCGAAACGGCGTTCGAGGCGTGTGAGAGCTTCGGGCACGACCTCGCAACCGGCGGTCTCACGGAGCCCACGGCATACAAGGCGGCAGATCCGAAGGGGAGGGCTTTCCTGAAGGCTGCGGACTACCAGCCGCCGCACGAGGCGCCGGACGATACATATCCCTTCTGGGTTTCGACGGGCCGTCTGGTCTATCACTTCCACACCCGGACCAAGACAGGCCGGTCGGAACGTCTGAACGCTGCGGCTCCCGACCTCGCGATCCAGATGAACGCCGAGGACGCGGCGGCCCTCGGTATCGAAGACGGTGGCTGGGCCGAGTTGCGGTCCCGCCGCGGCCGGCTGGAGGGCAAGGTCCGCTGCGGCGACATCGAGCGCGGGCGGATCTTCCTGCCCTTCCACTACGGCTACTGGGATGAACCAGAGCGGATGCGCGCCGCGAACGAGCTGACGCTGTTCGAGTGGGACCCGGTGAGCAAGCAGCCGCACTTCAAATACGCGGCGGTCCAGATGACGGCGATCGGCGCGCCCGGCACTCGTCAGCCGGACGAGACGCCGACGACGCTTTCGGAGGCCGCTCACCGGGCGCGGCAAGTCGCCAGTGCGGCGGCGGACATGATCCGCCCCGCCCGCCGCCACGTCAGCGATTATCTCGGCCTGCTCGAAGGCAGTGAGAGAGCGCTCGCCGACGCGCTCGAGAAGGTTGCTCGAGCGCACGCCCGTGAACCCGACATCCGCAACGAGTGCCACCTGCTGGCGCAGTGGTCGCGCAAGGAGATCGAGGAACTGAGGACGATCATCCATCGCTACGGCGATGCGCGGGAGGCAGAGCCGAAGCGGCTCGGCAAGGCCCTCGATCCGCAGCAGCAGAAGGGCGGCTTCGGCCTTGTGCGCGACCTGCACGACTGCTGGCTGATCGCGAACGAGACGCACATGTCGCTCGTTGTTCTGGACCAGGCGGCGAAGGGCCTGCGCGATGAGCAGATGCGCGCGCTCGTGGAACGGATAGACGCACAGAACCAGCGCCAGCAAAACTGGCTGCTGACCCGGATAAAGCGGGCGGCTCCGCAGGCGCTGACGGTCCCATCGTGACTCGCATGCCGGAGTGGCTCTGGGCCCCTGTCACGGCGGCAGTCCTGACGGCGACGGTGGGCGTAACGGGCGCTTGGGTCGGACTGCCGTGGCTTTTCCCGAGCCTCGGGCCGACGGTCTTCCTCCAGGTGCACACTCCTCAACTCGCCTCGGCACGGCCATGGAACGTCGTCGCCGGCCACTTCGCCGGGATCGCAGGCGCCGCGGCCGGCGTCCTTCTGACCGGAGCCGGCTCGGCGCCCTCGGTCCTGTCCGACGACATCCTGACTTGGCCGCGCGTCTGGGCTTCGGTCATCGCCATGGCGCTGACCATCGCGATCCAGGTGCCGCTCAAGGCTTCTCATCCGCCAGCCGCGGCGACGGCCCTGCTGATCGCCTTGGGAGGTTTCCGCCTGGCCCCCCGCGACATGATGATCCTCCTCCTGGGCGTCCTTCTCATCGCAGCCCTGGGCGAGGCGGCCAGGCGATTCCGCGTGAGACCGTGACCGGTTCGGCGATTCCGGCCCGCGAGTTGCAGACGGTTGGCTGTCGGTTCCTCTCCCTCGGCCAATGCGATATAATGGCGTCAAGCTTGGATGATTGCGCGAGCGGGGCTCGCTCTCGCGTTTGCGCTGAGACGGACCACACCGCGGCGTCGCGCACGGGGACTTCGCGGGTTCTTCCTGGCGACGGTCGTAAGCGGGAGACGCAGCGCGGCATATCGCTAGCGACAGGGCGGATTTTTCTGGCAAGCTACCCATTCCAGACCCACCTGTGGCGCCATGAAACACTGGTAAATCAAACATTTACTTGGCAGGGCGGGGTGGGGTGGGGTGGGCACCTAGCGAACGCTGGAGTCCACGCGCAAGCCGGTGGATCCCCGCCGGTGGAATCGACCACGCGGAAGCCGACGGATCATCGACAGGAACACGCATGGCCCTCGCCTTCGCCTTGGACCGGATCGAGATGTGGCCGCTTGTGCGCCTTCAGCCCAACGCGAAGAACGCGAAGGTTCATGGCGACGAGCAGGCCGCCAGGATCGCAGCCACATGGCCGGGTTCGGCTGGACCGTGCCCTACCTCGTGGCCGAGGACGGCGAACTGATCGCGGGGCACGGCCGGGTGCGGGCGCCCATGCTGCTCGGCTTGGCCGAGGCGCCGGTGATCGTGCTCGACCACCTGACCGAGGCGCAACGGCGCGCCTACCGGATCGCCAACAACAAGTTGACCGAACTCGGCACTTGGGACGAGGGATCGCTCGCGGCGGAACTGCAGCAGCTTCTGGCCGACGACTTCGACCTGTCGCTCGTCGGCCTTTCGGATGGACAGATCGACAAGCTGCTGGCCTATATGCCGGAGGACGACGGTGAAGGCGGCGGCGGCTAGGTGCCGCCGGTGACCATTCCGGAGCCGCCGCGCAATCTGGCCTCCCGCAAGGGCGACCTCTGGATCCTCGGCGACCATCGCCTGCTCTGCGGAGATTCGACGAGTTGCGAAGACGTGAGCCGCCTGATGAAGGGCGAGCGCACCGTGCTCTTCGTGACCTGCCGGCGCAGCGCCTCGGTCGGCTCGTCTGCTACCCATACTTCTTCCGGCAGGAACCCGGTCGCATAGAGCTGACCCAGGGCGCCCACGTCGATCGATATCATGGTCGCCGAGGCAACCGGTAATGCTGCGGCTGTGGCAGCCTTCATCGCACCGCACGTGAAGCGGGTCGTGATCGCAGACCCGAAGCAGATGTGCTTGATCCCGCATGCGAAGCGTCCGGCGAGAGTTGACTGGCGATGGCGGTGAGCAGATCGTCACGCATGTCGGCGCGCCCCAGCCGCTTGAGTTTGCCGTCCTGCCAAGCCACCACCTCCGCGAAAGCTCAACGGATACCCGATCCGAATGATGCGCATGGCCTGCTCCCTCTCCGGCTCGTCAAAACGGGAGCTGGCGGGCAACACGACATCTACTGCTCCACGCTTGCGGCGCATCCGGGAAGGTCGCAAGGGCGGCCATGTGACGAGTTCGGGTTCGCAGCCCAGGGTCTATCTACGGCCCGCCCGCACGTTCGTGCTCCCGCGCCCCCGCGTCCCAGGCGGCTCACCATAGAGGCCGCTTCCCAGGAGAACAGGCGGATGTGAAGGCACCACAGGTCACATACCGGGTAACGGCATCGTGGAGCACTTCATCCGAACCGCGCTCAGGGAATGCCCGTCCGCCAAGGCTCATTTCAACGCAGAGCAGCGCGCACTGGAGACGGCCGCAGGCCAATCGTCCCTGCGCGACGACGGGCAGCAGGGCCGTTGTCGAGGCTGTCGGTCTGCCCTGGGCCAGGCAAGGCGTTCGTGCGCGGAAGGACCTCGTTCGCGTGCGGCTTTCTGCTTCAGAACGCAATCAGCAGCGGGCAGCGGCGAGCGTCCAGCGCCGCCGTGTACGGGCCCAGGTGGGTGGAAAGCCTGTCGTGTCGACACGCGACGATGGTCGACGCCGACAACTCACCCCGTGCTTTCAGCTGCTCCAGACTGTCGAGGGGGGGCAGGGGCGCGGTCCTGTCGAGGCGGCGGTCCCGCTCGGGGACCTCTGTCGGCGTTTCCGACACCGGGTGCAAGGGCAGCCCGAGCAGGTTCGATATCGACGTCGCCACTGCGATCAGATGCCGCCCCGTGTCGGACGCGTCGTCGGCGATGGTCAGGACGAGCCTCGGCTCCGCAGTCGAGCGCAGCAGGAGGAGTGCCGGAAGGCCGGTACCGCCGAGCCTTTCCGCAACGCCTGCCAAGCGCTCGAGGCCGAACGATGGCAGCGTCAGCACCACGATGTCCGCCTCTCCAGCAGCGTACAGCAGAGCGTCAGAGACGCTGCCGCGCACGACGCGCAGCGCGCAGGGCGCTCCCGAAGCGTCGGTCAGCGCCGAGACCGCCCGTTGCGCACCGAGACGCTGCGACCGGTACATCGCTTCGATCGTCGTCACGTCGAGCGGGGCGGCGGTGCCGCCGTGGCGGTGGACGTGCCTGACGACGGTGAGACTGGCGAGATGGAGGACGGCGGTATCCTCGATGAAGAGAGCCTCGACCGTCGCGCGGCTCCGCTCCGCCATGCGCGCGACCGAGCGCAGCGCCACGGCGCATTCCGGCGAATCGTCGACGACGACCAGGATCCGCCTCAACGACCAGGGTGCAGCCATCAGGCCTTCTCCTCATCCCCCCTCGGTCCCGCCGCACCGTTCGAGCCGAAGCGCCGGGCGGCCTCGGCGAACCCATCCAGGCGCGTCTCCACGAGACCGTTGACACTCTCAGGCGGGAATCGGCCGTCTTCCCGGATCCCTGCGGGCCGGCCAAGCATGAGTGCCACCGCCTCGTCGACGGATTCCACGGGATAGATGTGAAAGCGGCCCTCTTCCCGAGTCGCAACCACGTCGCGGCGAAGCATCAGGTTCACGACGTTCGAGGCGGGAATGAGGACGCCGTTTCCTTCGGCGAAGCCCCGCCGCGCGCACACGTCGAAGAATCCCTCGATCTTCTCGTTCACGCCGCCGATGGGCTGGACGGCGCCGTGCTGGTTGACGGAGCCCGTGATGCCGAGTTCCTGACGTATCGGCACGCCGGAAAGGGCCGACAAGAGCGCGATCAATTCGGCCAGGGAAGCGCTGTCCCCTTCGACCCCGCCGTAGGACTGCTCGAAGACGAGGCTGGCGGAGAGCGTGAGCGGCTTGTCGGGGAGAAATCTCTCGGCCAGGAAGCCGGAGAGGATCATGACGCCCTTGGTGTGGATGGGACCACCGAGCTTGGCCTCGCGCTCGATGTCCAGGACGCCGCCCCGTCCCATGCGGACCCGCGCGGTAATGCGTACCGGATGGCCAAAGGCCATCTGGCCGATCTGGCTGACCGACAGGCCGTTGATCTGGCCGACCCTGGCGCCCTCGGTGTCGACGAGAAGAGATCTGCGAGCGATCGCCTCCTGGATGCGGTCGCGGAGCCGGGCTTGCCGGCGAACCTGCCCCTCCACCGCCGCGATGACGTCAGTCGCCTCGACGGCGGCGGCGTCACCGGCGAGAAAATCCGCCTCGCGCAGCACGTCGGCCACTCCCCGCATGTGTGCCGACATCTTCTCGGCATCGCCGGCCATCTGCGAGGCATGGTCGATCGCTTCCATGACCGCTTCCCGCGTGAACGGCTTCAGGCCTTCGCGGCGGCCGATCGTCGCGATCAGCCGCGCGTAGAGCATCGCGGACTCGTCGGTCCGCTCCAGTTCGTCTTCGAAATCGGCGGCGATCTTGAACAGCTCCGGGAATTCCGGATCGTAGGCCGTGAGCAGGTAGTAGAGATGCCGCTCCCCGACCAGCAGCACCTTAACGTCGAGCGGTATGGCCTCCGGTTCCAGCGAGACCGTGGAGATGAGGCTGAGCGCCTGCGCGAGCGACTCGATCGCGATCTCGCGGGCGCGGAGCGCCCGCTTCAGTTGGTCGTAGGCGAGCGGCTGCATCAGCAGCTTGGCGGCATCGACCACCAGATAGCCGCCGTTTGCGCGATGCAGCGCCCCGCCCTTGATCAGCAGGAAGTCGGTCGCAAGAGCACCGAACTGCGACATGTGCTCGATGCGGCCAATCAGATTCGCGTGTGCCGGATTGTCCTCGTAGATCACCGGAGCGCCGGAGCATCCGCCATTGTCGACCAGGACGTTGACGCGGTAGCGCCGCAGGGCGGGAGACTCCAACAGCGAGCCGTCGACGGTGAGCTGTGCGCCCGGTGGGAACGGCTGCGGCATTCCCGGCGGACGCATCAGCTCTTCCGCGTTCTCGACGATGTCGGCCTCCATCGCATCGAGATGGGCGGCGACATCGGGCAGGTCGGCATGGCTCCGGCGCAGTTCGGCGATGGTATGGCCGACCGCGTAGCGGATCGTCTCCTGCTGGAGTTCGCGTACCTTCTGGCGGTGCTCCCGCTCCCAGCGCGGAAACTCCTCGAGCGCCGCCTGCAGCCGCTTCTGCAGCACCTCGATCGTCTGCCGGATGCGCTCCTGCTCCGCCTGCGGGATCTGGCGAAAGTCCTCCGGGGAGATCACCTCGCCCCGGCGCGCGGGCGCGAAGGCGAAGCCCATCGGGGTGCGGATCAGGGCGACCCCCTTCCCTTCCGCTTCGGCCTGCACCGCGCCGAGAGCCTGCTCCTGGCGATCCTTCAGGGCCGCTTCCAGGGCCTGAAGGCGCCCGCGGAACTCATCGCTCTCGAAAGCGGCGGGGATGCTGGCGCGAAGCTCGGCGATGAACCGGTCCAGATCCGCTCTCAGCCCGGCGCCCCGCCCACTGGGCAGCCGGAGGAAGCGGGGTCGGTAGGCGTCCTTGAAATTGTGGACGTAGCACCAGTCGGGCGGCGGCCGCTCTCTCGCGGCGGTTCGCGAGAGAAAGCGCCGGACGGCGGTGTGCTTGCCCGTTCCCGCCGGCCCCAGCACGAACAGGTTGTAGCCGGGCCGGCGGATTCCGATCCCGAGGCGGATCGCCTCGAGCGCCCGTTCCTGACCGATGATGTCGTCGATCTCTTCGAGTTCGGCCGTGGTTTCGAATCGCAGGCTGCCGGGGCTCGTCCGCCGCCGCATCTGCCCCGCATCGAGGGGCGAAGGCTTCGTCATTCTCACCTGCGCTGCTACCCGTCCCGAAGCACGCACCGCGAACGATGGCGTGAGAACTCTATCTCGTATTCCTCAAGCGGTGTAGGTGCATCCGGACCTCGATTGGGCCGGGCCCGGATCCGCGGGAGGATCACTCTGCGGCGGAGATGATCCACGCGGAATGCGGGCATCAGGCCGCGGCGATGCCATGGACGAGGACCAGCGCCATCAGGCCCGGGGCCACGATGCGCATCACCCAGAGCCAGACTTGGCCCAGCCGTTCGCTTCGAAAGATTCCCTGCACCGCCTGCTCGAGGCGAGACCACCTCCAGCCGACGTAGAGCGCGGTCAGAATCGCGCTCACCGGCAGCACGATGTCGGAAACGGCGAAATCCACCATGTCGAGGACGTGGCGTCCCCCCGGTCGCAAGCAGTCGAGCACGCCGTAGCCGAGCGCCGAGGGAATGCCCAGCAGAGCGGCGAGGCCGCCGGCGGCCGCGGTCGCGGTCCAGCGGCGCATGCCCAGGCGGTGCGCCGCGCAGGCGACCCCGACCTCGAGCAGCGAAACCGCGGAGGTCAGGGCGGCACCGAGCAGCAGCGCGAAGAAGATGGGCGCGATGACTTTGCCTGCTGGCATCGCGAGAAAGATCTGGGGCAGCGTCACGAAGACGAGGTGGGGTCCGGCTGCGGGGTCGAAGCCGAACGAGAAGACCGCTGGAAAGATCGCCAGCCCCGCCAGCACGGCGATCAAGGTGTCGCCGATGGCGATCACAGCCGCCGACCGGGGCAATCCGTGCGTCGATGCGAGATAGCTGCCGTAGGTGATGTAGATGCCCATCCCGATGCCGAGCGAGAAGAATGCCTGGCCCAGCGCAGCGAGATAGACGCCGGGCGAGAGCAGCGCGGACCAGTCCGGCGCGAACAGGAAGCGCAGTCCTGCTCCGGCTCCCGGCAAGAACATGGAGAAAAGCGCCATCGACAGCACGAGCAGAGCGAGAAGCGGCATGATCAGCCGGTTCAATCGCTCTATTCCCCGCTGAACGCCGGCGACGACCACGACCATGCCGAGGCTGATGACGGCGAGGTGCCAAGCCACCGGCTCGGCCGGGTTCGCGATCAGCCGCGCGAAATAGCGGCCGTGCCCTTCCGCCGCGGCGGTCCAGAGCGTCCCTGTCAGCGAGCCGGCCAGGTATTTGGCGACCCAGCCGGCAATCACCGCGTAGTAGGATAGGATCAGTACCGAGGCGCCGGTGGCGAGGAAGCCCACCAGACGCCAGCCCGCGCCTCCGCCGTCACCGGGCTCGAACGCCGCCGTCGCATCGCCTTGCGCGCGGCGCCCGAGCGCCAGCTCGGCGATGACGAGCGGGATGCCGACGATCAGCACGAAGGCGAAGTAGACGAGAAGGAACGCACCTCCGCCGTTCTCGCCTGCGACATAGGCGAACCGCCAGATGTTGCCGACCCCGACGGCCGAGCCCAAGGCGGCGAGGATGAAGCCGGTCCGGGAGCGCCATTGCTCACGTGCCAAGGTCAGGCTCTCCGCCCCCGCTCGCGGATGATCTCCGACAGCGCGTTCAGGAACGCCTCGACGTCCGCCGCCTCGCTGTAACATCCGAGACTGGCCCGCGTGACGCTCGCGACGCCCAGCGCGGACATGGCCGGCTGGGCGCAGAGGTGACCGCTGCGCACTGCCACGCCGCGCCGATCCAACTCGCGACAGAGCGTCTCGTCGCAGATCCCCTCGGCGGTGAAGCTGACCACGCCCTGCCGGAGCACGAGAGTCCTTGGGCCGATCGGGCGGACGCCCGGCAGGCGGTCGAGCCCGTCGAGAAGCGCCTCCGTCAGTTCCGCCTCACGCTCGCGCTGAACCGACCAGTCGAGCCCAAGCATCCAGTCGAGTGCAGCGCCGAGCCCGATCGCCTGAGCGATGGGCGGCGTCCCCGCCTCGAAGCGCTGCGGGGGCGGCAGAAACGTGGCGTTCTCCAGCGTGACGTTCTCGATCATCTGCCCGCCCGACATGAAGGGCTCCAGGCCGGCGAGCACCTCGCGCCGTGCCCAGAGAACCCCGATCCCGGTCGGACCGTACGCCTTGTGGCCGGAGAATGCATAGAGATCCACGCCCAGTGCCGGGATATCCACCGGACCATGCGGCACCCGCTGCGCCCCGTCCACCAGCACCAACGCGCCGACGGCGCGAGCCGCAGATACGATCGGCGCGAGCTGTGTCACGGCGCCGGTCACGTTCGAACAGTGCGTCACGGCTACCAGGCGGCAACGCCGTGTCACCAAGTCGCCGAGGAACGACAGATCGAGGCGACCCTTGGGCGTTGCCGGAATGAAGCGGAGGACGAGGCCGCGCTCCTGTGCGAGACGCTGCTAGGGCACGATGTTGCTGTGGTGCTCCAGGACGGACAGGACAATTTCGTCGCCCGGGACGAACAGCCGGCCGAGCGTGAAGCAGGCCAGGTTGATCGCGCCCGTCGCTCCGTACGAGAAAACGATCTCGTCGTTTGCACAAACCCCCAGGAACCGTGCGACGGATCCGCGCGCGGCCTCGTATTGGTCGAAGGCACGCTGAGCGAGACGGTGGCCGCCGTCATGGACGTTGCCGCGCCCGCTCGTTTCGAACCCGACGAGCCGGTCCAGCACGCGATCCGGCATCTGCGCCGTGGCGGCAGTGTCGAGGTAGACGACCCCACCGTCCCGGAGCGACGGGAACTGGCCTTTGATGCTCGCAAGCTCCTTGCTCATGGGCTTCCCTCTCGCGAGCGTTGGGCCTAACGCCCCTCCGTCTGCCGGGACCAGCGGACGCGCAGGAAATAGCGGTCGTCTTCGTAGTGGTAGTCGAGATCGCCCTGGTAGGCGTGGTGCAGGGCTTCGCCGATGCGACGCGGGAGGTGGATGTCCGTCGTCGTGATCTCCACTCCGTCCGCCCGTTCCCGGACGGCCATGATCCGATGCAGCGGATGTTCCCGCTGTTCGAGGTCACCCTGGTGGCGAGCAAGACGAACGATCTCGTCCTTGTGCACAGTCAGGAACGAGCCTTCGAGTTCGACGATGCCTGCGGGATAATCGTCGTGGATACGCCGGCACGCGGGGCACAAATTGCTTGCCGCCTGCGCGGGCGCCGCACCCCATTGCCACCGGCCGTGGTGGAAGGCGGCGCTGCACTCCGCGCACACGGCGGGCTCGTGCGGTTTCTGCCTCTGCTGGTAGGGGTCGTGGACATGGTCCTCCTGCGCCCGGCCGGCGATGCGCCGCCCCGGAGGCTGCCCCGCGGGCCCCGTGTTCTGCCGCTTCATGTCTGTTCCCCGGTCCCGAGTGCGCTTGTTGCGGGCGACAAAGAAAAGAACTGGGCGGCGGCCTCAGCGGCGCACTGCGTCCGGTAGAAGGCCCCCGCTTCATCGCCTATCGCAATAAAAATACGCCACACTCCCGCCGCGGGGATTGACCTGCGTCAAGTCTGCGTCGTCCCGACAGATTGATATTCATCAATGCGGAATGCCGCAGGTTACTGACGATGCATGTCAAGCTGGTCTCACCAAGCGGAGCATTGGGAAAGGGCGCGACGATGCAAACGCAGGCTTCCGGCGGCTCGCTCCGAACGATCGAGAAGCCGCGCCACGGCCGGGGAGCCTCCCCGAACATGGCCGACTACGAGACGACACGGGCGCGGTTCGACTGGGACGCGGCGCGGCAGCAGCTGATCACCGGACTTCCTCGAGCGGGAGGGCTGAACATCGCCCACGAGGCGGTTACCCGGCACGCGGCCGGCGCCCTCGGCGGCAAGGTCGCGCTGCGCTTCATCGGTCGGGACTTCGGCGCGTCGGACGTCACCTTCGGCGCACTTGATCGTGCGAGCAGCCGCTTCGCAAACCTGCTGAAGCGGCTCTCGCTGGCGGAGGGCGACCGGGTCTTCGCTCTTTGCGGCCGGATGCCGGAGCTGTACACGGCGGCGGTCGGCACCCTGAAGGCCGGGTGCGTCTTCTCACCTCTGTTCTCCGCCTTCGGCCCCGACCCCGTCCACGCCCGGATGGCGATCGGTGCGGGCAGAGCCCTCGTCACCACGGCGGCGCTCTATCGGCGCAAGGTGCTCCCGATCCGGGACCGTCTGCCCGACCTCCTCCACGTCCTGGTCGTCCGGGAAGACCAGGAGGCGCTGCCGGAAGGGACGCAGGACCTGCGGGTTCTGCTTTCGGAGGAATCGGACCGGTTCGAGATCCCAGCGACCCGCCCCGACCAGATGGCGCTGCTCCACTTCACCAGCGGCACGACCGGCAAGCCGAAGGGCGCCATACACGTGCACGAGGCGGTCGTGGCACATGCGGTCACCGGAGAACTGGCGCTCGACCTGCACCCGGACGACATTTTCTGGTGCACCGCCGACCCGGGCTGGGTCACCGGAACGTCCTACGGCATCATTTCGCCGCTGGTTAACGGCGTGACCAGCATCGTCGACGAGGCGGAGTTCGACGCCGAACGGTGGTACCGCATCCTCCAGGATCAGAAGGTAACCGTCTGGTACACCGCGCCGACCGCCATCCGCATGCTGATGAAGCTGGGAGACGAGATACCGCGGAGGTACGACCTCGGGCGACTCCGCTTCATTGCGAGCGTCGGCGAGCCGCTAAATCCAGAGGCGGTGGTCTGGGGGCACGAGACCTTCGGCATTCCCTTCCACGACAATTGGTGGCAGACCGAAACGGGCGGCATCATGATCGCCAACTATGCGTCGATGGCGGTGAAGCCGGGCTCGATGGGCCGGCCGCTGCCGGGGATCGACGCCGCCATCGTCCGCCGCCGCGACGACGGCACGATCGCCCCGATCCCGGAACCCGACAGGGAAGGAGAACTCGCCCTGCGACCCGGCTGGCCGTCGATGTTTCGCGGCTACCTCAACGAGGAGGAGCGTTACCGGAACTGCTTCGCCGACGGATGGTACCTGACGGGCGACCTCGCGAAGCAGGACGGTGATGGGTATTTCTGGTTCGTCGGCCGCGCAGACGACGTGATCAAATCGGCGGGCCACCTGATCGGCCCGTTCGAGGTCGAGAGCGTGCTGCTCGAGCATCCGGCTGTCGCGGAAGCGGCGGTGATCGGCGTGCCGGAGCCGACGGCCGGCGAGATCGTGAAGGCCTTCGTCGCGTTGAAGACCGGCTTTGAGCCGACGGAGCCGCTGCGGCGCGAGCTGCTGGGCCACGCGCGCAAGCGGCTGGGCCCAGCAGTGGCGCCCCGCGAGATCGACTTCCGGGACAACCTGCCGAAAACGCGCAGCGGCAAGATCATGCGTCGGTTGCTGAAGGCGCGCCAGCTCGGCCTCCCGGAAGGCGATATTTCAACGCTGGAGAGCGACGAGCGATGAGGGACAGCCTGACCAAGCCGCGGCTCAGCCGCGAGCACACGCACGAACTCCTCCGGCAGATGATCCGGATCCGCCGCTTCGAGGCGAAGTGCGCCGAGCTTTACAGCGCCGAGAAGATCCGGGGTTTCCTCCACCTTTACGACGGAGAGGAGGCGATCGCCGTGGGCGTGATGAAGTCGCTGCGGCCAGAGGATGCGGTCGTCGCGACCTACCGCGAGCACGGGCATGCGCTGGCGCGCGGCGTCGCGATGGGACCGGTGATGGCCGAGATGTTCGGCAAGATGACTGGCTGCAGCCGCGGGCGCGGCGGCTCGATGCACCTGTTCGATGCAGCGACCCGCTTCTACGGCGGCAACGCGATCGTCGGCGGCGGGCTGCCGCTGGCGACGGGTCTCGCCCTTGCCGACCGAATGAGCGGCCGGGAGCGCGTGACCGCCTGCTTCTTCGGGGAAGGTGCCGTCGCGGAGGGCGAGTTTCACGAGTCGATGAACTTGGCTGCCCTGTGGAAGCTGCCAGTCCTGTTCATCTGCGAGAACAATCTCTACGCGATGGGGACGGCGCTCGACCGATCGGAAGCGGAGACCGACATTCACAAGAAGGCCGGCGTCTACGGCATGCCGTCCGAGGTGGTCGACGGCATGGACGTCGTCGCCGTCGAGGCGGCGGCCTCCCGCGCGGTCACCGCCATCCAGCGATACGACGGCCCGCATTTCCTGGAATGCCGCACCTACCGCTTTCGTCCCCACTCGATGTTCGATGCGCAGCTGTATCGCAGCAAAGAAGAGGTCGAAGCCTGGCGCCGACACGACCCGCTCGAGCGCTTCACCGATTGGCTTCGGGGGAGCGGTCTGCTGCACGATGAAGAGTTGGCCACGATCGGAATCGCCGTGGCGAAGGAGGTGGAGGAAGCGGTCGCATTCGCCGAACGAGGGGAATGGGAGCCGGTCGAGCATCTGACGCGGTACGTCTACATGGACGAGGTGCCGGCATGAGACCTTCTGAGCCGCAGGCCCACCCCGCGACGATCACCTACCGTGAGGCAATCAGGGAGGGCATCCGCGACGCGCTCAGGCGCGACCGGCGGACCTTCCTGATGGGCGAGGACGTCGGGCGGTACGGCGGCTGCTATGCCGTCAGCAAAGGTCTGCTCGACGAGTTCGGCGAGGAACGCGTCCGCGACACGCCGCTTTCGGAGGCTGCCTTCGTCGGTGCCGGAATCGGCGCCGCATTGGGCGGCATGCGCCCGATCGTCGAGGTGATGACGGTCAATTTCAGCCTGCTCGCCCTCGACCAGATCGTGAACAATGCGGCAACCATCCCGCACATGTCGGGCGGCCAGTTCGCGGTGCCGCTCGTCATCCGCATGGCCACGGGGGCGGGCCGACAGCTCGCCGCGCAGCACTCCCACAGTTTCGAGGGCTGGTACGCGCACATCCCGGGCATCAAGATCCTGGCGCCGGCGACGGTCGAGGACGCGCGGCACATGCTCTGGCCGGCCCTGCAGGATCCGAATCCTGTGCTTATCTTCGAGCATGTGCAACTCTACAATGCCGAGGATGGCGCGCCGGAGCCGCGCGGCGAGGTCGACATCACGAACGCCAGAGTGCGGCGGACGGGGAAAGACGTCACGCTGATCGCCTATGGCGGCGGCCTCTCGAAGACGCTCGCGGCCGCGGAGCTCCTCGCCCGCGACGGTATCGACGCGGAAGTCGTCGACCTCCGCGTGCTGCGGCCGCTGGACACCCAAACGATCCTCCGGTCGGTGGCGAAGACGCACCGGGTCGTGATCGTCGACGAAGCGTGGAAGAGCGGCAGCCTTTCCGCCGAGATCTGCACCCGCATTGTCGAGGGCGCCTTCTACGAACTGGACGCACCAGTCGCCCGCGTCTGTGGTGCAGAGGTGCCGATCCCCTATCCCAAACACCTCGAGGACGCGAGCCTGCCGCAGCCGGATGCGATCAGACAGGCGGCTCTGGCGCTGGCGCAGCCCGGATGAGCGAGTTCCGGATGCCGTCGCTCGGCGCCGACATGGAAGCGGGTACGCTGGTCGAATGGCTGAAGCGGCCCGGGGACCCGGTGCGGCATGGCGACATCGTCGCCGTCGTCGAGACGCAGAAGGGCGCAATCGAGATCGAAGTCTTCGAGGACGGTGTCGTCGACCGCCTGGCCGTCGCGCCCGGCGAAACCGTCCCGGTCGGCGCCATCCTCGCCATCGTGCGCGGCGAGGGCGAACCCGCGCCGGCCCCATCCGCTCCGGCCCCATCCGCTCCGGCCCCATCCGCTCCGGCCCCGCCCGCCGCACCCGTCGCTCCGTCGACCAAGGTTCCGGCCATCAAAGCTCGGGCCATCAAAGCTCGGGCAGCCGAGCCGATGCCGGGCGCCGTTCCGCGGCCGTCCCCTCGGGTCGGCGAGCGGGTCGCGATCTCGCCTTTGGCGCGCTGCCGGGCTGCGGAACTCGGGGTGGACCCGGGCCGGATCGCGGGAACCGGACCCGGCGGTGCCGTACGCCTCGCCGACATCGAGGCCGCTGCCGCACGCGGCGCCGCGCCCACTGCGGCCGAAACCCCGGCACCCGAGTCCCGGCCGCGCCGCCGCGGCTTCGATCCGGCCGCGATGCGGCAGGCGATCGCGGCGGCGATGACGAAGTCGAACCGGGAGATCCCGCACTACTATCTCGCGACGACGATCGACATGGCGTCGGCGACCGCATGGCTGGCCGAGGCGAATGCGCGGCGCCCGGTGAACGAGCGGCTCCTCATGGGGGCAATGCTCCTGAAGTCCGCGGCTCTCGCGCTCCGCGACTTTCCCGAGTTCAACGGCTTCTGGATCGACGACGGTTTCAGGCCCGGTAGAGGCGTGCACGTCGGCTGGGCGATCTCGCTGCGCGGCGGCGGCCTGATGGCGCCCGCCATCCACGATGCCGACGCCATGAGCCTAGACGAGATCATGCAGGCGCTGCGGGACGTCGTCGGCAGGGCCCGCTCCGGTGGCATCCGAGGCTCGGAGATGACCGATGCCACCATCACCGTGACCAGCCTCGGCGAGCGCGGCGTGGAAACGATCTACGGCGTGATCTACCCGCCGCAGGTGGCGCTCGTCGGGTTCGGCCGGGTGTTTCAGACGCCCGCTCTCTCGGACGGCGCTCTGAAGATGCGCCCGATGCTGAACGCCACCCTCGCCGCCGATCATCGGGCGAGCGACGGCCACCGCGGCGCGCTCCTCCTCGCGGCGATCAGAGACCGCCTGCAGCAGCCGGGGGAGCTATGACCGAGAAAGAGCTCGAACAAATCGTCCTCGAAGCGCTGAGCGGCGTGGCTCCGGAGCTCGATACGGCGGAGGTCGGGCCGCGCACCGATTTGCGCAATGACCTCGACCTGGATTCGATGGACTTCCTGAACTTCGTGATCGGCCTCAGCCAGAGGCTGCAGGTGGACATCCCCGAGGCCGACTATCCCAAGCTGCGGACACTCAGCGAGTGTGTCGCCTATCTCCAGGGAAAGGGAGTAGGCTGATCGCATGTCCGCTCCCGGAGCCGGCACTGTGCGCGTGATCGACCGGACCGGTATCGCCCGGCTGGTGGAGGAACTGCGCGGCCAGGGGTATCGGGTGCTGGGGCCGACCCTCGGCGACGGCGCGATCGTCTACGAGGAAGTGGCGAGCGTCGACGATCTTCCAGCCGGATGGACTGACGAGCAGGAGGGCGGCAGCTACAGGCTGAAGCGGCGCGGGGACGAGGCGTGGTTCGGCTACGCCTCGAGTCCGCATTCCTGGAAGCGGCTCCTGCACCCGCCCGACGTGCGCCTCTGGCAGGCACGCCGCCGGGACGACGGCAGCTTCGACCTGTCCGAGCCGCCCCCCGCGCCGAAGATGGCTTTCCTCGGCGTCCGCTCGTGCGATCTCCAGGCGATCCTGGTGCAGGACCGCGTCCTTCGGCAATCTGAGCACCCCGATCCCGTCTACGCCGAACGCCGCGAGATGGCCTTCATCGTGGCCGTCAACTGCGGCGACCCGAGCGCCGTCTGCTTCTGCGCGTCGATGGAGACCGGACCGCGCGCGCAGGCCGGGTTCGACCTGGCACTCACCGAGCTGATCGACGACAGCAGACACGAATTCCTGCTTGAGATAGGGAGCGCAGCCGGGGCGGCCATCGCCGAGCACCTTCCTGGACGGGAGGCGGGTGAGGCCGATATGTCTCGTGCCGACGCCGTGGTCGCGACGGCGGCCGCGCGGATGGGCCGCCGGCTCGACACCGGCGGCATCAAGGAGCTGCTTCAGGAAAACCAGCTGCATCCCCATTGGGAAGAGGTCGCCGAGCGGTGCCTCACCTGCGGCAACTGCACCATGGTCTGCCCGACGTGCTTCTGCACGACGGTCGAGGACACCGCCGACCTCACCGGGGACATCGCCGAGCGATGGCGTCGCTGGGACTCCTGCTTCACGCTGGAGTTCTCGTACATGAACGGCGGCAGCGTCCGGAACGCGCCCGCGGCGCGATACCGGCACTGGCTCACCCACAAGCTCGCATCCTGGTACGACCAGTTCGGCACCTCGGGGTGCGTCGGCTGCGGACGGTGCATCACCTGGTGCCCGGTCGGAATCGACATCACCGAAGAGGTGGAGGCGATCCGGGCGCATCCGCAGCCGCACGGGAGCAGCCTCGGATGAAAGGCATCGACGCCATTCTCGCCGAGCACCCCTTCCTCGGCGGCTTCAGCAGGGACGCGCTCTCCGTGATCGCCGGCTGCGCCGCAAATCGACGCTACGACGCCGGCTCCTACCTCTGCCGGGAGGGGGAGCCGGCCGACCATTTCTTTCTGATCCGCCATGGCAGGATCACGCTGGAAACCAATGCTCCGGAGCGAGGGGCGCTGACCTTTCAGACGTTGGGCGAAGGCGAGATTCTCGGTGTTTCCTGGCTCGTGCCGCCCTATCGGTGGGACTTCGACGCCCGCGCGGTGGGCCTGGTGCGCGCCGTCGCCTTCGATGCGGCCTGCCTGCGCGGTAAGTGTGAGGCCGATCACGATCTCGGCTACGAACTGATGAAGCGCTTCGTGCCCGAACTGGTTCGGCGCATGCAGGCGGCACGGCTGCAGAGCCTCAATCTGTACGGGCAGACGGAATGACGGCCGCCCGGGCTTCCGCGCTTGCGCCACTCCCCCTGCGTGTCCGCGCGATCCGGCAAGAGAACGCCGAGTCGGCTACGATAGAGCTCGACCCGTCGGCATTGCCCTACGGCCGCCTCGGCGCCTCGCCGGGGCAGTTCAACATGCTGTATGTTTTCGGCATGGGCGAGTCGGCCATCAGCGTCACCGGCGACTGTGACGAGCCCCGCAGCATTCTGCACACCTTCCGCGCGGTCGGGCCGGTCACGGCCGCCATGCGGCGCTTGGAGCCCGGACAGACGCTCGGGCTCCGTGGGCCCTTCGGGACGGGTTGGCCGATGCGGGCGGCCGAGGGTGCCGACCTGGTAATAATCGCAGGCGGCATCGGCCTGGCGCCGCTGCGGCCGGTCGTGCACGCCGTCCTGGCGCGCCGGCAGCTCTACGGACGGGTACTGCTCCTCTATGGCGCTCGCAGCCCCGACGACATCATCTTCAGGCCGGAGCTGGAGAAGTGGAACGGCCCGGTGGAGGTGGTGGTCAGCGTCGACTACGCCCATCCCGGCTGGGACGGCCACGTCGGATTCGTGACCGGCCTCATCCCGCGGGCTCGCTTCGACCCGGCGGAGACGGTCGGGATGATCTGCGGCCCGGAGGTGATGATGCGCTTTGCCGCGAACGGACTGCTGGAGCGCGGCGTGCCGGAAGACCGGATCTTCCTCTCGATGGAGCGCAACATGAAATGCGCGACCGGTCAGTGCGGGCACTGCCAGTTCGGCCCGACCTTCGTCTGCAGGGATGGGCCCGTGTTCGCATACGATCGCATATCGCGTCTCCTGACGCTCCGGGAGATCTGAATGATGCGGCCGAAGCTCGCGGTCTGGAAGTTCGCCTCCTGCGACGGCTGTCAGCTCAGTCTTCTCGACTGCGAGGACGAACTGCTGACTGTCGCCGGACAGGTGGAGATCGCCCACTTTCTCGAGGCCTCCAGCGCGATCGTGGCGGGACCTTACGACCTCTCGCTCGTCGAGGGCTCGGTGACGACGGCCGCGGACGCCGAGCGTATCCAGGATATCCGCCGCCAGTCGAAGCGCCTGGTGACCATCGGTGCCTGCGCCACGGCCGGCGGCATCCAGGCGCTGCGCAATTTCCGGGACGTGCGGACGTTCACCGAAATCGTCTACGCCCGGCCGGAGTATATCGACACGCTCGCCCAGTCGACGCCGATCGGTCAGCACGTGCTGGTGGATTTCGAACTGCGCGGCTGTCCGATCGACAAGCACCAGCTTCTGGAAGTGATCGCAGCCTTCATCCAGCGGCGACGCCCGGTGATTCGGACCGACAGCGTCTGCACCGAATGCAAGCGGCGCGGTACCGTCTGCGTCATGGTCGCCGACGGAACGCCCTGCCTAGGCCCGGTCACGCAGGCTGGCTGCGGCGCGATCTGTCCATCCTTCGATCGCGGCTGCTATGGCTGCTTCGGTCCGATGGAAAGCCCGAACACGGCGGCTCTCGCCGCCTGGTGGCGGCGGCTCGGCGCCAGCGATACCGACATTCTGCGCGCCTACCGGAACTTCAACGCCTGGGCCAGCCCGTTCCGCGAGGAGAGCGAGGCGCATGAGCGACGCGAACGGTAAGGCGAAGGGCTCGCGCACCATTCGCGTCGACTATCTGGCGCGGGTGGAGGGGGAGGGATCACTCCACCTCGGCATCCGCGATGGTGCGGTGGAGGACGTGCGGTTAGCGATCTTCGAGCCGCCCCGCTTCTTCGAGGCTTTGCTGCGCGGCCGCGGTTTCGGCGAGGCGCCGGACATTACGTCGCGCATCTGCGGCATATGCCCGGTGGCCTACATGATGAGCGCCGTACATGCGATGGAGAACGCAGCCGGGGTGCGCATCGCGGGACCCATCCGCGACCTTCGCCGCCTGCTCTACTGCGGCGAGTGGATCGAGAGCCACGTGCTGCACGTGACCATGCTGCACGCGCCGGATTTCCTGGGCTATCCGGATGCCATCGCCATGGCGCGCGACCATGGGGAGCATGTCCGCCGCGCCCTGGGCCTGAAGAAGGCCGGCAACGATATCGTCCGGCTGCTCGGCGGGCGCGAGATTCACCCGATCAACGTGCGCGTCGGCGGCTTCTACAAGGTGCCGACGCGGCGTGAACTTTCCACGCTGACGGAACCGCTGCTGCGGGCGCGCGACGCCGCGCGCGCGCTCGTCGACTGGGTGGCGGCGTTTCCGTTTCCGGAATACGAGCAGGACTATGAGTTCGTCGCGCTGCGGCACCGCGACGAATACCCATTCAACGAGGGCCGTGTCGTGTCGAGCCGCGGCATCGACATCGACGTTGCCGACTACGATTCCGTGTTCGAGGAATTCCAGGTTCCGCACTCCACGGCTCTGCACGCCCGCATCCGCGGACGCGGCAGCTACCTCGTCGGACCGCTGGCCCGCTATGCGCTGAACTCCGGCCTGCTCTCGCCCGGCGCGCGTGACGGTGCGGCTGCAGTGGGCCTCGGACCGGTATGCCGGAACCCCTACCGCAGCATCCTCGTGCGGGCCGTAGAGGTGCTGCATGCCTGCGACGAGGCGCTGCGCCTGATCGCGACCTACACCCCACCCGATGCGCCGTTCGTCTCGGTGCCCGCGCGGGATGCGGTCGGACTGGCCGCGACCGAGGCGCCGCGCGGCCTGCTCTATCACCGCTACAGGATCGATGCTTCCGGCTCGATACTGGACGCGCGCATCATCCCGCCGACCTCGCAGAACCAGGGGGCGATCGAGGAGGATTTGCGTCGGGTCGCGACGGCGTGCCTGGATATGCCGGACGATGCATTGCAGGGACGATGCGAGCAGACGATCCGCAACCACGATCCGTGCATCTCCTGCGCCGCGCATTTCCTGAAGCTGACCGTGGAGCGCACGTGATGGCCGTCGCCGCCGCTCCCGTCGTCGTTATCGGCATCGGCAATCGTCACCGCGGCGACGATGCGGCGGGGCTGATGGTGACCGATCGGCTGCGCGTCGCGCCCCCAGCCGGCGCCGACCTGGCAGAGAGTGCCGGCGACGCCATGGACCTCGCGGCCCTCTGGGGCGGCCGGACGATGGCGATCCTGGTCGACGCGGTCGCTGCCGAAGGGGAAGCGGGACGCGTGCTCCGTCTGGAAGGTTCCGATCCGTTGCCGCGCGAGCCCTCGACATGCTCGACGCACGGGTTGGGCGTGGTCGAAGCGATCGAGTTGGCCCGCGTTCTGGGCACGTTGCCGAGCCGCCTCGTGCTGTTCGGCATCACCGGCCGCGACTTCGCCCAGGGAGCGCCGGTCTCCGCGGCGGTCGAGGCGGCCCTGGCCGAGGCCGAGCATGCGGTGCGCACCGAACTGAGATCGCTCTCCGGCGAGGCTGAAGATGCATGAAGCCGCGCTCATCGACGACCTCATGCGCAAGATCGCCGAGGTCGCGGCGCGCGAGAATGCCGAGCGGGTGACGGCGGTGCGTGTCTGGCTGGGCGCGCTCAGCCATATGTCGGCCCAGCATTTCCGCGAGCATTTCGACCACGCTGCGGCTGGTGGCATCGCAGAAGGCGCGCGCCTCTCCACGGAGGTCTCTGCCGATCTCGATCATCCCGATGCGCAGCGCGTCCTGCTCGTGAGCGTCGATGTCGAGCCGGGGCGATCTCCATGAAGCGCACGGAGGACCCGCGACGGCGCCTGCGCATCGAAATCGAGGGGGACGTGCAAGGCGTGGGTTTCAGGCCGTTCGCGTGGCGTACCGCGACCGGCCTCGCCATCGGCGGGTTCGTCTCCAATACGAACCGTGGCGTGCTCATCGAAGCCGAGAGCACGGATGCCGGAATCACCGACTTCCTCCGCGCGATCGAAGATGACCCACCACCGCATGCCGTCGTGCGCGGCGTCACGGTGTCCGAACTTTCTCCCGTCGGTGCGACTGTCTTCGAAATCCGCGACAGCATCGCGACGACCGGCGCGCGACCGTCGATCGCTCCGGATCTCGCGACCTGCGCGGCATGCGTCGCTGAGATGTTCGATCCCGGCAATCGCCGCCATCGCTACCCGTTCATCAACTGCACGCAGTGCGGACCGCGCTACAGCATTCTGCGCGCCACCCCCTATGACCGCGCCAACACGACGATGCGCGGCTTCGCCCTCTGCGAGGCGTGCGCCGCCGAATATGGCGACCCGCACGACAGACGCTTCCACGCTCAACCCAATGCCTGCCCGGTCTGTGGACCGCAATTGGCGCTTTGGCACCCGGACGGGCGAGAGGCGGGCAGACACGATGCCGCTCTCCTGGCGGCTGCGGACGCCGTGCGCGCCGGCGCGATCCTCGCCCTGAAGGGGTTGGGCGGATTCCAGCTCGTCGTCGATGCGCGCAACGAGGATGCGGTCGCACGGCTGCGGACCCGGAAGCGCCGGGCGCGCAAGCCGTTCGCCGTCATGTTCCCGGATATCGACGCGGCGGGCACGGTCTGTTCGCTGTCCGCCGACGAACGCGCGCTGCTGCTCGGGGCTGCGGCGCCGATCCTTCTGGTGGCGCGGCGGGGCCGTGGCGGCGACGCGTTGGCGCACGCGGTCGCCCCGGGCAATCCCCGCCTCGGCGTAATGCTGCCATATACGGGACTGCACCATCTGTTGACGCACGCGTTGCGGTTCCCCGTCGTCGCGACGAGCGGCAACCTCGCCGGGGAGTGTATCGTCTTCGATGAAAGGGAGGCGCTGCACAGGCTCGGTGGTCTCGCCGACCTGTTCCTGGTTCACGATCGGCCGATCGCGCGGCCTTTGGACGATTCCGTCAGCCAGATGGCCCTCGGGCGGGAGATGGTGCTGCGGCGCGCGCGGGGTCATGTCCCGAGGCCGGTCCGTATCGACCCGCCGCCGCCAGCCACGCTCGCCGTGGGCGGACACCTGAAGAGCTGCGTCGCGGCAGCCGTCGGGGAGTCGGCGATCCTCAGCCAACATGTCGGCGACCTCGGCTCGGCTTCGGCGGCGTCGGCCTTCGCGGCTGCCGTGAACGACGTGCAGATGCTCGGCGGTGCGCGGGCGGAGCGCGTGATGAGAGATGTCCACCCCGACTATGCGAGTACCCGCTTCGCGCTGAACTGCGGCTTGCCGACAGTGGCCGTACAGCATCACCTCGCTCATGTCATGGCCTGCGTCGCCGAGCATCGAATGCCGCTGCCCGTCCTGGGGATAGCCTGGGACGGTACGGGCGCCGGCGCCGACGGGACCGTCTGGGGCGGCGAGTTCCTTCTGGCCGCACCCGGCGGGTGGCAGCGGGTAGCGTCGTTCCGTCCCTTCCCGCTGCCCGGCGGCGAGGCCGCCGTACGGGAACCGCGGCGCGCGGCGCTCGGGCTTCTGACCGACCTCCTCGGCGACGCCCTGTGGGAGCGTCACGACCTGTTGCCGGTCTGCAGCTTCACGGCCAGGGAACGGGCCGTGATCCGCCGGATGCTCGACCGCGGCCTGAACACGCCGCGCTCGTCCAGCGCGGGGCGGCTGCTGGATGCGCTTTCGAGCATCCTGGGGCTCTGCCAGTGCAACGACTTCGAAGGCGAGGCCGCGATAGCCCTCGAGTCTGCCGCATCGGGCCTCTCGGCGCCCGGCTACCCCTTCGACATCATCGAGGGAGACGTGCTCCGCCTGGACTGGCGCCCGATGCTAGTGACGGTCCTGAACGACGTCGCGGCGGGACGGCCGGTCGGCGCGATCGCCGCCGCGGCGCAGACGACGCTGTGCGACATGGCGGTCGCGGTGGCGCGGCGTGTCGGCGAGCAGCGGGTCGCCCTGGGTGGCGGTTGCTTCCAGAACCGGCGCCTCCTCGAAGGCGTCGTGACCGGACTGGGCGCCGCTGGGATCGAAGCCCGCTGGCCGCAGCAGGTGCCGCCGAACGATGGCGGACTGGCGCTCGGTCAGCTTCGATGGGCGGTCGAGTCGATCGGAATGGAGGCGAACTGATGTGCCTCGCGCTGCCTGGGCTGCTGCTGGAGATGCGCGGTGACGACCCGCTGACGACCGTCGGGCGGGTCTCGTTCAATGGTATCGTGCGCGAGGTGAGCCTCGGCTTCCTGCCCGAAGCGAGGATCGGCGACTATGTCGTCGTCCATGCGGGCATCGCGTTGTCGGTGGTGGACGCGGAAGAGGCGGCGCGCGTGTTTCGCGAACTCGACCTGCTCGGCGAGGCGGCATCGTGAAATATGTCGACGAATACCGGACAGCGGACGCGGCGAAACGCTATGCCGAGGCCATCGCCCGCGCGGTGACGCGGCCATGGACGATCATGGAGGTGTGTGGCGGGCAGACGCATGCGATCGTCCGGTTCGGCCTGGACCAGATGCTGCCGCCCGGGCTGTCGCTGCTGCACGGCCCCGGCTGTCCGGTCTGCGTCACGCCGGCGGCGGCAATCGATCAGGCGATTGCCGTCGCCATGACGCCGGGTGCGATCCTCTGCTCCTTCGGCGACATGGTTCGCGTGCCGGGAACGGACGGAAGCCTGCTCGACGCGCGAGCCCGTGGCGGGGACGTGCGCGTCCTCTACTCGCCGCTCGACGCGCTGGCCGTCGCGCGCGCCGCGCCTGAACGCGAAGTGGTGTTCTTCGCTGTCGGTTTCGAAACGACCGCGCCCGCGACGGCGATGCTCGTCCTTCAGGCGGAACGCGCAGGCCTGCGGAACCTGTCGCTGCTCGTGTCGCACGTGCTGGTGCCGCCGGCCATCGAAGCGATCCTGGCGGCGCCGGACAATCGGGTGCAGGGCTTTCTGGCCGCGGGGCACGTCTGCACGGTGATGGGCGTCGAAGCCTATGGACCGATCGCCCGGAACCGGCGTGTTCCCATCGTCGTCACCGGTTTCGAGCCGCTCGACCTGCTCCAGGGCATCCACATGTGCGTCCGCCAGCTCGAGGCCGGCCGATGCGAGGTCGAGAACCAGTACAGCCGTACGGTCAAACCAGAGGGGAATCCTGCGGCCAGACGTGCCGTGGAGACGGTTTTCGAGGTGGCCACCATCTCCTGGCGCGGCATCGGCGCGATCCCGCAAAGCGGCCTGGCCCTTAGCCGGGACCATGCGGCCCTCGACGCGCGAGGTCGTTTCGCGCTCCCGAAGCCGACCCCGGCCGAGGACCCTGCCTGTATCGCCGGCGATGTGCTGCGGGGTCGACGTCTGCCGCACCAATGCCCCGCCTATGCCGTCCGCTGCACGCCCGACCGTCCCCTGGGCGCACCGATGGTGTCGTCCGAAGGTGCCTGCGCGGCCTATTTCCGCTATCGCGACGGCGCGGCGGCGGCACGCGCAGTTCAGGGATAACACGATGCCGCCTGACCCATCTTCGATCGTCTGCCCGGTATCGACCGCCGATGCGGAGGTGATCACCCTCGGCCATGGCGGCGGTGGCGGTCTGACCCGCTCTCTCATCGAGGGGATGTTCCTGCCGGCCTTTGCCGACCCGGCGCTGGAGGCGCGTCTCGATGCCGGCATGGTCGATCTGGGCGATGCCCGGTTAGCCTTCACCACGGACACCTATGTGGTCAGCCCGCCGTTCTTCGCCGGCGGCGACATTGGAATGCTGGCGGTGCATGGAACCGTGAACGACTTGGCCGCCTGCGCCGCACGCCCGCTGTTCATGAGCGTCGGGCTGATCCTGGAGGAGGGATTCCCGATGTCCTCCTTGCGCCGTGTCGTCGAGAGCCTGGCGCGGGAGGCGGCGGCCGTCGGAATGCGCATCGTCGCCGGCGACACGAAGGTGGTGGAGCGCGGCAAGGGTGACGGAATCTTCGTGTCGGCGTCGGGTATCGGGTTGGTGCAGGTGGATCCGCGGCCGGGACCGGACCGGATCGAGGAAGGCGATGCGATACTCGTCAGCGGCGATATCGGCCGGCACGGCGTCGCCGTTCTCGCGACCAGGGAGGGGCTGGCGTTCGAGACGGAGATCGAGAGCGATACCGCGCCGCTGTGGGATCTGGTCCGGGCGCTGCTAGACGCCGGCATCGAGTTGCGCTGCATGCGCGATCCGACACGTGGCGGCGCGGCGACCGCGCTGGTCGAGATCGCCGAAATGGCGCAGTGCACGATCGAGCTCGACGAGCCGGCGGTTCCGGTGGAGCCGCAGGTACAGGGCGCTTGCGAGTTGCTGGGGTTGGATCCGCTCTACGTCGCCTGCGAAGGACGCATGCTGTTCGTCATACCGCCCGGACAGGCTTCGGCAGCACTTGCGGGAATACGCTCCCACCCGCTCGGACGATCAGGTGCCGTGATCGGCCGTGTCGGCGAACGCGGCACGGCCAGAGTGCTGATGCGCAGTTCCATCGGGTCGACCAGGATCATCGATCTGTTGAGCGGCGAACAGCTGCCGCGGATCTGCTGACGACGCAGAATCCCGCTGCATTTGATCTGTCTCATTTGCCGCGCGGCGGAAAGGGCGCCAAGTATCATTGCCTGAACGCCGAACAGGTGAGAAGCGAGCCGTCAGAGCAATCGCGGTGGCGACGGGGCTGTGAAGCGCCGCGCGCGACTTCGGCAGAAGGACCAGCGACCATGCAGATGCCCTTGCAAATTACGTTCAAGAACATGGACTCCTCGCCGGCTGTCGAGGCGCGCATACAAGCGAAGGCTGCCAAGCTGGAGCGCTTCTTCAACCGAATCATGCGATGTCATGTCGTTGTCGAGGCACCGCACCGGCATCAGCGGCAAGGCGAGCTCTATCGAGTGGCGATCGACATCACCGTTCCCGGCGGGGAGATCGCTGTCGATCGGGAGCATCGGAAGGACCATTCTCACGAGGATGTCTACGTGGCAATCCGCGATGCTTTCGACGCCGCGGCGCGGCAACTCGAGGATCATGCGCGCCGCACGAGGGGCGACGTGAAGTCACACGCGGAACAAATGTCCGGAAAGATCGTCCGGATGTTCCCCGACTATGGCTTCATCGAGACGAGCGACGGACAGGAGGTCTACTTCCACCGCAACAGTGTCATCGGCGACGGCTACGACCTGCTCGCGCCGGGTCGGGAGGTACGTCTGGTCATCGCCGAGGGCGAGAGCCTGCACGGGAGCCAGGCAACAACAGTCGAACCGACTGGCGGACACCGGCGTTCGGCCGGAGATCAGTAGCAGCGCCGGTCAACCCGGCACCGGAGAGTGGGACCGATCACCAACGCGGAGGTGTACGGGTCGCTCGGCCGCGCGCGGATGACACGGAACCTCCGTGGGATGGAACGATGCGCCAGCTTTGCACCTCGCCGGGCCTTCTGACGGACCTGTATCAATTCAACATGATGCAGGCATATCTCGAGAACGGGATGGCCGAGCCGGCGGTGTTCGAGCTTTTTTTCCGGAAGCTTCCTCCGACCCGCGGCTTCCTCGTCACGGCGGGTCTGGAGCAGGTGCTTGACTATCTGGAGATGCTCCGCTTCTCGGAAGGCGAGATCGCCTGGCTGCGCCAGTCCGGGCACTTCAGCAGTGCGTTCCTGGACTATCTTGTGGGCTTTCGCTTCTCCGGCGATGTCCGAGCAATGCCGGAGGGGACGATCTGTTTCGCCGACGAGCCGGTCATCCAGGTCGTGGCACCGCTGGCCGAAGCCCAGTTCGTCGAGAGCCGGCTGCTGAATCTCATCCATTTCCAGACGGTAGTGGCCTCGAAGGCGGCCCGCATGATCCTCGCAGCGCCAGGCAAGCAACTCATCGACTTCGGCTTCCGAAGGGCACATGGCGAGGAGGCGGGGCTGCTGGCTGCCCGTGCCGCCTATGTCGCGGGGTTCGCCGGCACGGCGACCGTGGCGGCCGGTCGCCTGTTCGAGATACCTCTGCATGGAACAATGGCCCACTCCTTCGTGCAGGCGCACGAGAGCGAGATCGAAGCCTTCGAACATTTCGCACGCTCGCGTCCGGACCGGGTGGTGTTGCTGATAGACACCTACGACACGGAGGCAGGCGCCAGGACCGTGGCGTCCTTGGCGCCGCGGCTCGCCGAAAGAGGCATCCGCGTGGCCGGCGTGCGCATCGACAGCGGAGACCTCGGAGAGATGGCCTGCCGCGTGCGGAAGATTCTCGACGCGGCGGGTCTTCGGGAGGTGTCGATCGTGGCGAGCGGCGGTCTCGACGAGAATTCGCTGCAGCACCTGACCGCGGCGGACGCGCCGATCGACGTCTATGGGATCGGCACCAGCCTGACGACCGCCAGCGACGCGCCGGCGCTCGATTGCGCATACAAGCTCCAGGAGTATGCCGGGATCGCGCGGCGCAAGCGTTCGGCGGGCAAGGCGACCTGGCCAGGCAGGAAGCAGGTCTACCGCAGCTTCGATGTGGAGCGGCGCATGCGATCCGATCTCCTGACCACGGACGAGGGCGGCCGCACGGGAACGCCGCTCCTGCAGACCGTCATGCGCGACGGCAGGCGTACCGCACCATCACCCAGCCTGGACGAACTGCGGAGGCGGGTCGCCGACGCGCTCGCGCAACTACCCGAACCGCTGTACCGCTTGGAAGCCGCGGCGACCTACCAGATCGAGGTGGACGAGCGGCTGCGCCGCCTTGCGGACGCCGTGGACGAGCGAAATCGCCTCAACGCCGCGACGGATCGAGCAACACATCGCTACGTTGCAGAAGGTCCCTGACTTCCTCATCCGCCACCTGATGGAAATCTCGGTAGAATTCACCGACGGCATGGAACGATTCCGGGGTGGCGACGCAGACAATATCGTCGGCCTCGAGCCGCATCATGTCGAGGGTGTCCGAAGGGCCGACCGGCACCGCAAGCACGAGCCGGCGTGGCGCCCGGTGCCGCACTGCCCGGAGGGCGGCGCGCATCGTAGCACCAGTCGCGATGCCGTCGTCGACGACGATCGCAGTGTGGCCGGCAACCTCGGCCCGGTCACGCCCGTTCAGGTACATCGCGCGCCGCCGCTCGATTTCCTGCATTTGGTGCGCTCGTTCATCCTCGATGTAGCGAGGCATCAGAAGGTCGGTTCCGGCAAAAAAGGGGTTGATGAAGATCTGCTCCTCGGGGCCTTCGGCTACCGCTCCCACCGCTAATTCAGGTTGCCCGGGAGCACCGATCTTCCGAACCAGAACGAGATCAAGCGGAGCCTTCAGGACTTTCGCCACTTCGAAGGCCACGGGTACTCCACCGCGGGGTAGAGCGAGCACGACCGGGTGAGTGTCCGCGTAGCGCAGAAGGTGTGCGGCCAGCTGCCGACCGGCATCACTGCGGTCGCGGAACATGTACTCGGCCGTCATGGTGGGCAACCGGGACCGAACCCGCCTCCAGCAACCGGAATCGGAAGGTCGCTACCCATGCGCCTCACGGCTCTCTCCAATGCCGCTTCGGTTCTCGTTTAGCGCGGCGCCGCACCACCCAATCATATTATAAGAGGTCCGGCAGAAAACCGAGTTGATCTGCGTCAAGCGGGTGCGGTTCATATTCGTCTATGAGATGCGGGACTCGGACGCTGAATGTGGTGACTGATATGATCCCCAAGCAAGTGCTCTTCGGTTCCGCCGCCCGCGAGAAAATCCTTCGCGGTGCGACCATGCTGACCGACGCTGTGCGTGTCACTCTTGGCCCGAAATCGAAGTCGGTGCTCATCCAGAAGGGCTGGGGTGGGCCGATCGTCTGTAACGACGGCGTCACGATCGCGAAGGAGTTCGAACTGAAAGACCCCGAGGAGAATCTCGGGGCACAGGTTCTGCGCCAGGCCGCGGAAAAGACCGGCGACAGCGTCGGCGACGGTACGAGCAGCGCCACGGTGCTCGCGCACGCGATCTTCGCGCAAGGCGTGCGCAACGTCGTCGCCGGCGCCAGCGCGATCGACGTGAAGCGGGGTCTGGACCTTGGACTGAAGGCGGCGGTGGGCGCCCTGGAGGCGATGTCACGGCCCGTCGAGACGCGCAAGGCCCGAGCGCAGGTCGCTACGATCTCCGCGCATAACGATCCCGCCATAGGCGAGTTCGTCGCCGAGGCGACGGAAAAGGTCGGCGGGGAAGGCGTGATCACCGTGGAAGAGTCCAAGACCACCGACACGACCCTCGAAGTCGTGGAGGGAATGAAGTTCGACCGCGGCTACATCTCGCCGTACTTCGTCACGAACGTCGAGAAGATGGTCGCTGAACTCGAAGACGCGTTCATACTGATTCACGAACAGAAGCTGGCGGGGCTACAATCGCTCGTCCCGCTCCTGGAGCAGGTCATCCAGTCCGGCCGGCCGCTGCTGGTCGTGGCCGAGGATGTCGAGGGCGAGGCCCTCGCCACGCTGGTGGTGAACAAGCTGCGTGGCGGCCTGAAGGTCGCCGCCGTCAAGGCGCCGGGTTTCGGTGACCGCCGTCAAGCCATGCTCGAGGATATCGCGATCCTGACGCACGGGCAGGTCGTTTCAGCCGATCTCGGTATGAAACTCGAAAACATGACGCTGGAGATGTTGGGGCGCGCAAAGCGGCTGATCATCACGAAGGAGGACACGATCATCGTCGGCGGCGCCGGAGACGCGCAGGACGTTCGCGCGCGCTGCGGCCAGATCCGGCGACAGATCGACGAGACGACGTCAGAGTATGACAAGGAGAAGCTGCAGGAGCGGTTGGCGAAGCTGTCTGGGGGCGTAGCCGTGATCCGCGTCGGTGCACCGTCCGAGGCCGAGATGAAATCCAAGAAGGAGGCACTCGACGATGCGATCAGCGCTACGAAGGCCGCAATGGCGGAAGGCATCGTGCCCGGCGGAGGGCTCGCACTGTTGCGCTGCATCGAGCCGGTCTCACGGGAAGAGGCCGGATGCGACGGCGACGTGCGGACGGGCGTCCGGATCCTGAAGAACGCTCTCGAAGCTCCCGCGCGGCAGATCGCGGAGAACTCGGCCGTGGACGGTGGCGTCGTGGTCGCCCGGATGCTGGCCGGTGAAGGAAATTATGGTTTCGATGCCGCCCGGAAAGAATATGTCGACCTGATCGAGGCAGGCATCGTCGATCCCACAAAGGTGGTGCGCATAAGCCTGGAAAACGCGGTGTCGGCCGCAAGCGTCCTGCTTCTTACGGAGGCCACCATGACAGAGGTTCCGGAGGTCAAGAAGGACCGCGCACTCGAGCCGTCGATGGAAATGTGAAGCTGGTGCGTGGAGAGGATCGGGTTCCGCATGTGAGTAGGCATGTATAGTGGTCGCCGGGCCGATCTTGACGCAGAACTCCGGCGGAAGGTCGCACGTCTGCAACGGCCTTGTGCATACCCGGAGCTTCCCACGCACGTCGAGGCGATCGAAACCCACATGTCATGGGTCTTCCTCACGCCTCGCCACGCATTCAAGCTGAAAAAGCCGGTTCACTACCCGTTTCTCGACTTCAGCACGCTCCAGGCCCGCCGGTTCTACTGCCGGGAAGAAGTCCGTCTCAATCGAAGGCTGGCGCCGTGGGTATATCTGGGCGTGGTCGCGCTGACGGAACTTCCTGACGGTGATCTGTCGGTGGCGGGTAGGGGGCGGGTCGTCGACTGGCTGGTAAAGATGCAGCGGTTGCAGGCCAGCCGCATGCTGGATGCGGCGGTCGCCGGACGGCGCGCTTCGCGCCCGGACGCGATTCGACTTGCCGAGATCCTCCTCGCCTTCTACCGCCGCCAACCCCGCGTCGAGTTGGCCGCGGATCGCTACCGGGACAGATTTCGTGGAGAGATCCTCGCCAGTGCCGAGGTGATCGGCGGAGTTCCGATACTCGCTGCCGCGGTGCAGCATGCGGTCCCGATCCTGCTCGGCTTCGTCGACGGCGCGACCGGCCTCCTGACTGCACGCGCGACGGAGGGGCGACTGTGCGAAGGTCACGGGGACCTTCGGCCCGAGCACGTCTATCTCGCACATCGCCCTGCGATCATCGACTGTCTGGAGTTCGACAGGCGTTTGCGCATCCTAGACCCGCTTGATGAACTCGCCTATTTCGCGATGGAATGCGAACGGCTGGGCGCTGCGTGGCTGGGTGAGGCCGTGCTCGCCCGGTATCAGCAGGGAGCGGGCGAGCGTGTGCACCCACAGCTCGTCCGGTTCTACAAGGCCTATCGGGCATTGCTGCGGGGCAAGCTCTGCGTGTGGCATATGGCGGAACCCGGCGCCTGGACGGTCGAGCACTGGATCGGCCGTACTGCCGCCTATGTCGATCTGGCCGGGCGGTATGCCGATCATCTCGCTGACGGTTAGACGTCGAACGCGGGCAGCGCAGGATCGGACAGCAACTCGATGATCGAGCCGTTCGCGTTGATCCGGCGGATGGCCTCTCCGACCAGGGGCGCCGTGGACAGCACCGTCAGTTTTCGGCGCACGAGATCCTCAGGCAATCGGAACGCAGGCACCGTGTCCGTCACGACCACCGCATCAAACAGTGGGTCGTCGAGAACCCTTCCTGCATCCCCGACAAACAGGCCGTGCGTGGCGACCGCGTAGACCGCGCCCGCCCCCGCATTTCGGCAGGCGCGCGCGGCGCGCAGCATCGTCGTGCCGGTGCTGATCAGGTCGTCGATGATGATTGCGGCCCGTCCCGCAACGTCCCCGGTAAGCAACTCACCGGAGACGACCCCCAACGCGCGCTGCTTTTCCATGAATGCCAGCGGTATCGGCCGTCCGAGCGCAGCGGCGAGCGCCGTACGGAACAGTTCCGCCCGTTTCACGCCGCCCGCATCGGGGGAAACGACAGCCGCCCCCGTCTCGACGAGCAAAGGAAGGAGATGCCGGATGAAGAGATGGCGGCAGTCGAGGTGTTCCGTCCGGCAGCGGAAGGCGTTCTGGTAGGCCGCCAGATTGTGTACCTCCAGCGTGACGATGCGGTCAGTGCCGACGGCTTCGAACAGCCGGGCCACATACTGGATGGTGATCGGATCCCGCGCCTGCGTTCTTCGATCTTTCCGGGCATAGGCGAGGTAGGGGACGACGGCGGTGACGCTCGCGGCCGCGGCGTCCTTCAGCGTGCCGATGAAGAAGAGCAGGCGGCAGAGCTTGTCGTCGGGGCTTTCACGCGGCTCGCCGTAGAGGGACTGGAGCACATAGACGTCCCGCCCGCGAACGCTGACGAGCGGCCGGGCTTTATGCTCACCGTCCTCGAACCTGCGATCTTCGTAGTCGCACAGCGCGATGCCCAGTGCGGCTGCGATCTTCTCACCGTACTGCGTGTGGGGTTGCAGGGAAAAGAGTAGCGGTTCGTTGCCGGTCATCAAGCCACTCCGGTTCGGTTGGTCACGCTTTCACTCGAACCGCATGCTGCACCGGTTCATCCCCATGAACCTGAAATAATCGTAAACAGACGGTTCGATTTGATCCAGCGCAAAGAAGCTCAGCCTCGCCGTCTATACAAGAGCAGGATGTCGCAGATGCTGTCGGTGCGTAATGATTTGGGGAAGTTCCCGAAGAGCGAATATCGGTCACATCTGCCATGAAACGCGAGGCGCAGCCTTCATCGAGCTTGGCTGAGTACCCGCCACGCCATTGCGCCGCAGGTCGATCTCCATCGCGTAGAACAGAAGCGCGTCATTCGCGACATTGCGGAGCGATTGGATCGGGCCGCTGCGGGAACGTTGATCGGCTCAGTATCGTTACGCTACGGCACGGAGATGAGTCATGAGCACCACAGGGCTCCCGGTATTCGACACGACGGTTCAGCAGACGAACCTCTGGCTCAAGGCACTGATGGAACAGGTCGGTACCAACGACCGGCATCTGGCCTACGGCATCCTGCGCGCGAGCCTGCACGCGCTGCGCGACCGGCTCGGGCCAGAGAATGCAGTCCATCTGGCGGCGCAACTGCCGATGCTCCTGCGCGGTCTCTACTACGAGGGCTGGCGCCCATCAAAAACCCCGACACGCGAGCGGTCGGTCGACGCATTCCTGCAGCACGTCTGTCGAGAGCTTCCTCAGCTTTCGGTCCCGGACATCGAGACTGGCGTGCGGGCAGTGTTCACCCTGTTGTGGCAGAGGATCGATCCGGAGGAGATGGGAAAGATCGTTCTCATTCTCCCGCAGGGGCTGCGCGATCTCGCCGGAACGCCGAGCGAGGCCGGTCCTGCGCCAGTGTCCTGACCTGAACGGGTAAGTCGGGGTGGGCGCCTGCGCAGAAACGAAGGGACGGTGGAGAGATGGTCCGGCGGCATTATCGCGTTACGTTCTACCGGGAGGTCTGCGACGGCTGCGGCCGGCCGCATCGATTGCCGCTCGCCACCTATGCCATCGACGACGGGGGGGGCGCGCGACGCGGCAATCACCGAAGCGGTGCGGAAATACGAGAGCGCCACTGCGACAGGGTGGACCATATCGGCGCACGGCATCGACTGCACCCTGTGCGACGACGTGGAGGCCGCCCCGTCCTCCACGGTGACAAGGCGCGCCCCTCGGGCATAGGCTTTGGTCCTCATCTATGCCAGTGAGGTGGGGAACTGCCGTGACTGCCTATCTGACCCCGGCTCAAGACGATGTTCTGATCGTCACGGACGTGCAGAACGATTTCTGCCCGGGCGGCGCGCTGGCCGTACCCGACGGCGACGCGATCGTGCCCCTGGTGAACGCGTTGGCTGGCGGCTTCGACCATGTGATCGCCACCCAGGATTGGCATCCGGCCGGCCACGCCAGTTTCGCCTCGTCGCACCCGGGCCAGCATGCCTTCGACACGGTTGCGGTCGCCTATGGCGAGCAGATGCTGTGGCCGGACCACTGCGTTCAGGCTAGCGTCGGCGCTGCGCTCCATCCCGACCTGCACCTGCCTCACGCCGCGTTGATCATGCGCAAGGGCTTCCGCCGCGAGATCGATTCCTACTCGATCTTCCGGGAGAACGATCGGCGGACGCCGACTGGGCTTGCCGGCTATTTGCGCGAGCGCGGTCTGCGACGTCTGTTTCTCGTAGGCCTCGCCACCGATTTCTGCGTCGCGTGGTCCGCCATCGACGGCCGCCGCGAAGGCTTTGAGGTCCTCGTCCTGGAAGATGCCTGCCGGGCGATCGATCTCGACGGTTCTCTGGCCCGCGCCCGCCACGATATATCAGCGGCCGGCGCTGTGCTCGCGCTAACCGATAGCGTCAGGTGGTCCTGAAGACGTCACAATCCTTTACGTCCTGTCCCGAGGAGTGATCGCTCGGCGAGCGGCCGTCGGAGGATCTTCGGCTGGACCAAGAGCGCTTGAAGCGGCCACGGCGGACCGATGAGACTACCCGATCAACGCCACAGCGAAGCACTGACGCGACAAGCGACGCTGCCGTTTGGACGGCTTGATCTGCACGCTCTTTCCGCCCCTACATCAGCCTGAACGCCGGGATCAACAGGCCCGAGGCCAGCCGCTCGGAGGCCTTCAGCTCCGGCCCCGGCTTCTTCTTCACCCGGCCGCGCTTGATCGTCGAGCGCGCGTCCACGTCCTTGTGCGCCGCCTTCGCCGGCTTCCAGTCGGGCCGTCCGCCGCGCTTGATCTCGTCCTTCTCCGCACCGGTCAGGCGCTGCTTCGGCGCCTCGACGATCGAGGCGTCGATGATCTGGCCGCCCAGCGCGAAGTAGCCGCGCCCCTTCAACTCGGCGTCGAACCGGGCGAACAGCCCCTCCATCGCGCCCGCCCGCACCAGCGCCTCGCGGAAGCGCCACACCGTCGAGTAGTCCGGCACCCGGCCCGACAGGTCCAGACCCAGGAACCGCATGAACGAGAGCCGGTCGCGCACCTGGTATTCGACCTGCTCGTCCGACAGGCCCCACAGCGCCTGGAGCACCAGCACCTTGAACATCATCACCGCGTCCATAGGCGGACGCCCGCCCCGGCGCCGCTCCGATCGCTTCAGCGCCCGCTCCAGGTCCTCGTGGAAGATCTCGAAATCCACCACCCGCGACAGCCGCTCCAGCGGATCGCCGCTGGCGATCGGCCCCGCATAGCGCTCGTCCAGGTCGAAGAACCTGCCTGTCCCGCCGCTCCCAACGCTTGAGCAGGAATGCGCCGACATCGCTTCCCGGCGGCAGCAATGGCGATCGGCTCAGGCCGCCCTCGACCCCCGCCGCTTGGTCTTCATCGACGAGACCTGGATCAAGACCAACATGGCCCCGCTGCGCAGCTGAGGATCGAAGGGGCGGCGCCTGCACGGCTTCGCGCCGCACGGCCACTTGCGACACAGACCTTCCTCGGTGCCCAGCGTTGCGGCGAACTGACCGGCGCCATGCGTCTTCGATGGCCCGATCAACAGCCGATCCTTCCGTGCCTATGCGGAGCAGCAGCTCGTATCGATCCTCAGACCCGGCGACATCGTCATCATGGACAATCTCGGCAGCCATAAGTCGGTCGCGGCCCGGGAGGCCATCGAGGCGGCCGACGCCACGGGCTCGAGCGCCTCATGGACAGCGCGCCGACCATTCTGGGGCCGAGCCGGTCAACCTCGGTAACCCCACCGAGTTCAGCATCGCGAAGACAGCGCGTACGATTCTGAAAATGGTCGGCTCGCGTTCCGACATCGTCCATCGCCCGCTGCCTGCCGACGACCCGCGCCGGCGGCGGCCGGTCATCGATGAAGCCCGTAACATGCTGGGCTGGTCGCGGGCGCGTGCCGCTGGAGACAGGCCTGCAGCCAACTATCAGCTATTTCGCTGCAAGGCTTCGGGACGAACCCGAGACCAACAGAGCGAAGCCGCGCCCCGTCCCGCGCGCCACCTTGGCCTGAGGACGGGATGGTTAAAGCGTGAAGTACCCGGACGGCCCGCGGAACCCTACGCGGTGATGGTAGGCCACCAGCCGAGGATAACTCCGCCCCGTCGACCTTGTTCCGGCGCCGAGGCTGCTGTGGGGACATCGGCCTCCCGCGGGAACGGATCCTTCGGGTGTCGGTTATCCAAGCCACAATGGCGCTCAGACAATGAGATAGCTTGAATGCGCAGAACGCCTTTCCCGATATGGTCCGCGCGGCGGGATGCATCCCGGCGCAGACAGGTTGGCGGGTCCATTGCGGGACCGCCCGACCGGCAGTGGGCCCAGGCGGCCTCTGCGGCGCGGCAGTTCGCGCGAGAGGATGAGCAGGTGCTCCCGCCCGATGCAATTACCGGTGTTGCCGCCGCCGAGGGCCGCTCCTGACGTTCCAGCACATGGAGGTTTCAATGCCGGTGTTCCGGCTCGAGCCGAACGAAGATGCCCGGGACGCCGAGCGCTGGAGCCGCAGCGCCTACCGCGGCGCCTGCCTCGTATCGGCCGAGGATGGCGAAGCTGCCCGTCGTTATGCCGACGCGGCCTACGTCGAGACCGGGCGTGAAGGAGAGAAGTCTTCACCCTGGATGGACGAGGGTCTGGTCGCATGCCGCGCGGTGGCCGCGACTGGCGAACCGCCACCTTTGGGGTGGGTCAGGAACCAGGAGACGGGCCTCGTCACGGATGCGAAGACCGGGCGGATCTTCCACCCTGAAGGGATGGCCGGGAAGCCGACGCTTTAGATCAGGCGGCCGCTCACGACGAATGTCCTTTTGGCTGCGAGAAGCGGGCGGGCAACGGCGGCGGTGGAGAGGCTGACCTAGCGCCGCGAGATGCAGACCGGGCATGCTTGAGCGGCGTCAGAGCAGGTTGGCGTAGACGAGGTACCCGGCGCCGCCCGAGAAGGCGAGCGCGATCATGGCGAGGACACCGTCATGGGCCATCAATGCCAGTCCGAAGGCCGCTATCGCGGCCCATGAAACTGAACCGGCAAACGGCACTATCTCCAAGGGCGGGATCGTCAGCGCGACGAGCATGCAAGCAGCCGCTAAAGCTCGGTCGGCACCGCCCGTCGCCAGCCAAGTCACACGCGGTTTCACCACCCTTGCCCACCGCACGCACCACGGGACGTACCGGCCTGCTCACTCCCGCAAGCGCTATTTCGATCGGGCGGCTCCCTCGACTGCTGTAATCGCGAGCCTGAAGCTGCGCAGCAGGTCGTCCCTGTCTGCGGGCTCCTGGAGAGTCCGCTCGCCGGCCGCGCAAATCAGCCGAGCATGACGGGCCAAGGCCGCTCGCTGCTCGTCCAGGCGAGTGTGGTCGGCGATCCGGGCGATGGCTTCGAGCATATGGATCAACACGGCAGGCTTCTCAGAAGCGGCCTGTCTGATCTGATGGAATGCGGCATCGAGGATACCGGTATAGGTGGTGGTGCGTCTCCAGAGACGGACCCTGCCCGCTCGGTCGCGGACCGTCTCCGCCGGCAGGCGGCACGCCATCACCCTAGACAGGCAGCCCCGGAGACGGTCGACCACAGCGACGGCCGTATAGGGGTCGTTTATGCCGGGAGAGAGCGCACGAAGCGCCACTTCGACGAGGTGGCGGATGGCAAATTCCAGATCCTGTGTCGGCGTGCGTTCCGAACCGACCACCAGAAATCGCTCGATGTCCTTGCCCGCCCGAACTGGATCGGCCGGCTTCGGATACACTAGGATGGGCCGGTCGCCCTGGACGAGGAAATCTCCCGCACGGAACTCCAGGCGCACGATGAAATCGTGGCGTTCAGCCCACTCTAGTGGTTAGAACCTAACAAACGATTCCCAGGCGGATCAGCCTGTGCGAGTCTCGGCGGATGCGCGAAGGTATCACCGTCGAGATAAACGCCGCAGACCGTGCCCGATTGGAAGCGGTCGTCGCGG